>JAEIGA010000217.1_pt1 | contig 81600 bp, 77 predicted proteins | sample 9270691 | NCBI WGS metagenome assembly JAEIGA01 (sample SAMN17057246, study PRJNA624740) | gut metagenome | biome: biome; isolation source: fecal sample | host: Bos grunniens | place: China: Xizang | collected 2019 | reverse complement strand
TACGATGCGAACGTAGCGCTCTATCAACTGAGCTACAACCCCAAAACTGGTGCGGATAAGAAGACTCGAACTTCCAAGGTATTGCTACCACTAGTACCTGAAACTAGCGCGTCTACCAATTCCGCCATATCCGCAGGCGAACAGTATCTTATATCAAATTTGGTTTCTTTGCAACAAGAAAAATTTATGTTTTATACAATTTATGTTTAATTATTTGATTATTCGCTTGCACAGATTTTTACAATTTTGCTAAGATTTTATCAGAGATGAAGAAAATTCTGATTTTTGTTGCAAATTTATTACTGTGCGCTGGTGTCGCAGGGGCTGCGGTGCGTGACGGCACGGCTTTGTCACGTACAAAATCAGACACAAAAAACACACAACAAACACGCACATCTACCACAGCAAAAAAGCAAACTGCCAGAAGCACTACCCTGATTCCACGCAGTCATGCCGTATCACGCAATACTTCAGTGGCGGCACGCACACAAAGTGAATCTGGACGCAGTACGACATTACGAGGCACCACACAATCACGCAGCACATCAACTACACGAGAAAACTCAAATATCGCAGCACGGGTGGCAGTGAATACAGAATTGATGTCAACAACTCGTACAGGCGTAGAATATGAACAATGCAAAAATACATACTTTTCTTGTATGGACCAGTTTTGCACATTGAAAAATGATGATTATCGCAGATGTTCTTGTAATGACCGTGTCTTCGATTTGGCCGATGCTCGTGGTGTATTACAAGACGCAGGCGAACAATTAACCATATTTACAGAAAATCTGGATGTGGTGGGGATGACTGCGGCCCAGGCAACCGCAATGCGTCAGGAATCCGAAGGCGAAAGTGCATTAACATCTGACAATTCTGCATCCAAGGCGTTATTACAAGCCATTATGAATTCAATCCGTGGCGACGATTCCACCGTTGGCGGAAAATATTCCGGCCTGAACAGTATTAATATTTCATTTGATACTACAAATGACTTTGGAATGACAGATGTCGGCCAGGCCGTCGCTGCATACGATGGACGCGCGTTATACAATGCAGTATATCCACAATGTCGTGAAGCGGTTCGGGCAGATTGTAATGACGCATCTTTGCAACGGGCAATTACTGCGTATTTGATGGCAATCGAACAAGATTGTAATACTGTACAAACCGCAATCGAAGAAAAACAAAAAGAAATGAAAGCGGCAATACGTGAAGGTAGTGCAATGTTGGATTTAGCACGCATTGAAAATCATCAAAAACACAACTCGTACGATTTTACATCATGTTTGAACCAGGTAGAAAATGCAATCCTTAGTGAAGAAGTCTGTGGTGCAAATTACCATAAATGTTTAGACAACGGACAATATATTGATGTTTCAACAGGAAAACCAATCGCAGGCGTAAAAGATATTTATCAACTGGAAAATCTGTTGGTGTTTAGCGATGGGGTTGAAGCCGCAAATCAAAAACTGTCCAAGGTGTTTAACAATCGTTCTTTTGTTCAAAATTTTGAGGCACGCGTTAAACCATTTGCAGAACCTGCCCTGGACAAGTGTGTAGAAGATGCGGATACCGTGTGGGCAGAATACCTGGACAAGGCAATGTTATCAATATATTATGCACAAAAAGCCAAAGTATCAGAGATTAAACAAGGTTGCTTTGATTATGTAGCATCATGTTATATGAGCAGCGAGACCGCCATCGATGCCGCATTAAAGTCATTAAACGCAGATAGTAGTGTGGTGATTCAGCCAGATAAAATTGTGCTGACCGGACAGATGTGTTCTGACTATATCGAATCTTGCAACAACATGTTTGATGGAAATATTATCGAACAATATATCGCACAGATTCAAGATACAGATACCCTGACTGCATGTCGTGCAATTGTAAAACAATGTTTCGATAAGTACGGCGGAACAAATTATGAAAACTTTTTCTATCCATATAGTGGTCTGTTCGCAGAAAGTTCGGCACCAGATTGGTTTACATTGTATGAATATAACAGCGATGGAACCAAAACAATTGTGTCCGAATGTGCAAAACAATTACAACAAGTTGATGCATGCAGCGATGCAACTATGATTGAACGGGCGTTTGGTGGCCTGGACAAAGTACCAGTAGCAGTAGCAGAATCTGGCGATTATGAATACAAATACTATCCAGGCGGAACAGAAATGTACGGATTGCGTTCAGACACACAAACAACAGGATTCAATCACAGATATCTGCGTTCAACCGGCGTTGCCACAGAAGTTTATAACCAAATATTGTCTATATTATCTACGCAATGCATGAACCTGCAGGGCCGTTTTGTTGAATATCAAACAATAAAGGCTAAATATAAAGGGTGCACAATTACAAATCCGGGCGACAAGTTCTCGGGCGATACATTCTATGACATCATCCGATCAAAAGAAGAAACAAAAGAAACATCAGAAATCATGTGCCCAAAGGATTATGAACTTGGGGTAGACATATCGTCATGGGGAATATGTTCTTGTTGGGAAAATGGTGGTAGACGAAGCAAAAATGGCAAATCGGCGAAATGCATGCCTATCGTACCAGAAAAAGATGCAAAAGATGCGAAATGTAACGCCCCACATGAAGAATACATAGATGAAGAGCTGAGCGAAGACGATTGGTGTACAATAACACCATCTGGCGCAAATCAGGTATGTCCAATACAATCTGCTACTGACGATGAAGGCGAAGGCGGAAACGAAGGTAAAGATGAAGGCAAAGAAGAAAACATCTGTCTGGCACCAGAAGGCATTGAGTAATATGCAGCAGATATACGATGTTGTCATTGTTGGCGCAGGAGCATCAGGACTGATGGCGGCCGCCGTCGCAACATCACACGGTGCGTCGGTTTTAATCTTGGAAATGGGCGAAAAACCTGCACGCAAAGTTATGGCATCAGGTGGAGGTCGATGCAACATTACCAATATGGCCGCCGCATACAATAGATATTTTGGCAATAATCCGAACTTTGTCCGTGGCGCATTATGTCGTGTGACGCCGTCTGATATTATTCAATGGGCACACAAACACAATTTGAATCTGGTTGAAAAAGATGCCGGGCAATATTTCTGTGCAGACGGAGCAGCCGCTGTGGTTGATGCATTGTTGCAAGATATCAAAGGCACAGATATCGAATACAACACATGCGTTTCCAGTATTACAAAGAAAGACGGTACTTTTCATATAACAACGGACACAAAAACATTTTATTCACAAAGTGTTGTTGTCGCAACAGGCGGCACATCTTTTGGGGCGTTGGGTGTGTCTGATATCGGATACAAAATCGCCAAATCTTTTGGACACAAAATTGTTCCGGTGCGCCCTGGCCTGTGTGCGATTGCGGTATCTGGATTCTCGTCTGAACTGGCCGGCATATCGTTGCCTGCAGAGATCATTATCGGCAAAAATAAAATTTGTGATTCTTTATTGTTTACACACTTTGGAATTGGTGGGCCGGCCGCATATCGTGCCAGTTTATATGACATCAAGGATGGGTTCGTTATTAACTTGACGCCGGGAATCGACATCTTTAACATTATGCGTGACGCAAAGCGTACAAATGGCCGTAAAGAAGTTTCCAGCATTTTAGCACAATATATGCCAATGCGTGTTGCAAAATGGATTATGGGCGATGATAATCGCCGTATCGCAGATATCAAAGACAGTGAACTTAAAAATATTGCGGAACGCATATCAAGATGGTATATCAATGCCAATCAGATTAAATATCATGGCATGTCCAGTGCAGAGGTTGTGCGTGGTGGCGTTGATACAAATGACATTTCATCCAAAACAATGGAATCAAAATTATGTAGCGGATTATTCTTTGCCGGTGAAGTTTTAGATATCGCCGGCGATTTGGGCGGGTTTAACCTGCAATGGGCATGGGCCAGCGGTCGTGTCGCCGGTGAAAATGCTGCAAAAACACAACGAATAGATACCTAGTGACTTTGGAATAAGCCTGTGTATATCATACTCCCAACAAGGGAATGATACACAATGAAACTTTACAACATAACAGATATCAATAATTGTACAATTACTTGCGCATGCTGGGACAATGTCAAGACACATATCGGAACAGTTCAAATCATAAAAACAATTGATGATGATATACAAAATTATTCCGAATTTGCGGACTTGTTGAATGCGCATGGATATGTTGTCGTCGGTAACACAAATACCAATTATGGGACCGACTTTCATGCAGATATGTACGACGAAATTTCTATCCTGGAACACATATATCGCAAGTATGCAAGGCCAACAATAATTATCGGACATGGATATGGAAATACAATTGCACGTCATGTGATGCAACGAACTAAACTTTGTTGCGCAGGTATATATATGGACGACATGTTCAAATATTCAAGAATCAAGACAGCCATTGGATGTGCCATTGCATATCTTGGCAAATCAATTTGCGGTGCAAATGCACAAATAGAAAGAACAATTCCAAAGCAAATAAATAAAAATAAACTCACCATGCAACAATATCATTCTATTATGTCCGGGATGATGAACAAAAGGGATATGAAATATACAGACACACCAATACTGATTATAAACAGCACAAACAATATTTGTAGTATTAGCAGTAGGTTAAGCAAAAAACTTTATAAAACACATAACCATCAGGAACTGGAAAATTTAACATTTGTATTATACCCAGATTCATGTGATTTATTTGGCACACATGCAAATGATATCAGGCATGACGTGTTAATGTTCTTGAACAAGGTTCGTGTATAAAAAAACGCCCGATTGGGCGTTTGTTATTTCTATTCATTTACTAGAATCATTGCCTGGCCGTCACGAATTATCAAGTCTGCATCATCAGTCATCTCTTTATCGCCAGCCCATACATTATATTGATACGCAACATTGGGTGTGGCATCAATCTGAATAATATGGTGTGCCGTTTCCAAAACCAAATCATTACCATTTGGTGTGTCATAACGAATAACAGCACAATTTTCACCAATGCAATCGCATGGCACCTTGTTTACATCGATTTCATCAGACGCCATCCGACACCCCGCCAGAGTTAGCATCAATATCAAAGAAGATAAAATAATATGTTTCATGTTGGTAATTGTATCATATTTTTTGGATGTTTTTTATAAAAAAATATGGCGACATTTTGTCGCCATATCATTATTGTTTTTTTACCTGAACAAAATCCATATCCAAAACAATATCAGATGTGCCTAATTCTGGCGCATCTTGGTATTTAATACCAGATGGAACAATACTGCCCACATTTATAAGGTCAGTTTCACCAGAACGCAATACATCAATTAAAGATGACGGTACATTGATTGTCATGGACAACACAGGGGTCTTTTGTGATTTGCCGTTTTCTGATTTTGCGCCACGAATATCTGCCACAATCTGAGAGATAGAATCATACAAAACAGAATCATCTGCGGTCAGGCCTGCGAAATCTTCGGTTTTAACCCATGGTTGGACATGCAAAGATTTGTCTTCATGGCCCCATGGTCTGGACTGGAATATTTCTTCGGTGATAAATGGACAGAATGGTGCCAAATGCTTTACAAAAACATCCATTGTGAACATCAATGTCGCAATTGCAGATGCATTATCATCAGAATACGCACGCGTCTTTACAATTTCCAGATAATTATCACAGAAATTCCAGAAACGCCCTTCGATTACATCCAATGCGGCGGCATAATCATATTCTTGGAATGATTTTGTCGCAGACGCAGATGCATCAGCCAATTTACGCAACCATGCCAAATCCAAAGGATTTGTGATGTATTTTTTATATTCTGGGTCATTGATAATCGGACTGTTGTTTACAATGCCAAACACAAACTTGCTGGCGTTGAACAATTTGACGATAAACTTGTGTCCTTGGGACATTACTTTTTCATCAAACGCCGTATCCATGCCCAGACGTGCCTTGGATGCCCAATAACGAACCGCATCCGCAGAATACTGGTCAATCAGGTGCGCAGGTGTGACAACATTACCCTTGGATTTACTCATTTTCTTTCTGTCTGGGTCCAAGATAAAGCCACTTATCAATGCGCCATACCATGGCAATTTGTTTTCATGCAACATTGCCTTGGCAACTGTATAGAACGCCCATGTACGAATAATATCGTGTGCCTGGGGACGAATATCAAATGGTAATGACAAATCAGATCCAGATGGCGCAATGCTCATTGCCAATTGTGGAGTCAAAGAACTGGTCGCCCAGGTATCCATAACATCGGGGTCACCGATAAAGCCACCGTTCTTACCACGCATATCTTCGGTATAGCCACGTGGTGCCATACTCATTGGATCTACTGGCAAATCAGCCTTGTCTGCGATAATTGGGTTTTCAAAGTCTGGGTTGCCATCTTCGTCCAGACGATACCATACAGGGAACGGAACACCAAAGAATCTTTGACGACTGATACACCAATCCTGATTCAAGTTTTCAGCCCATTCGACAAAGCGCAACTGCATAAATGATGGTTTCCAGTTAATCTGTTTGCCAGCTGCAACCAATTTATCTTTGCAGTCCAATAATTTTACAAACCATTGGCGTGAAGATACAAATTCTAATGGTAAATTGCCCTTTTCATAGAATTTCACAAAGTGTTTGATTGGACGTGGTTCACCCAACAACGCACCATCCGCACGCAACATTTCAACAATCTTGCGTTTGGCATCGGCCGCCGTTAAACCAGCCAATTGGGCATAATTTTCACGAGCCTTGGCAACATTCAATGTTTCAAATGCGCCCGTACCATATTCAATGTTCATCAGACGACCGTCCAATCCGATAATCTGTTTAATTGGTAAGCCAGACTGCTTCCACCAAGCAACGTCAGCCGCATCACCAAATGTGCAAACCATCATGATACCGGTACCCTTGTCCATTTCTGCGTGTTCAGATGGTACAATTGGAACAACCGCATCAAACAATGGAACAATCGCGTTCTTGCCAAACAAGTCTGCATAACGTTCATCGTCTGGATGTGCAACAATCGCAATACACGCAGGTAATAATTCTGGACGGGTTGTCGCAATTGTAAATGTCTTGTCAGAATCTTGGACACGGAATTGCAAATCATGGAAATGGCCTGCGACTTCACGGTCTTCTATTTCAGCCTGGGCAATGGCGGACTTGAATGTGACATCCCACATTGTTGGCGCATATACAGAACGTGTATGACCCGCATTCAACAAATCAATAAATGATTCTTGGGATAATTTGATGGCATTGTCGCCAATTGTTGTGTATTTCAAATTCCAATCATAAGAATGACCAATGCGACGAAATACACCTTCGAAAATCTTTTCGTCTTGTTCACTTAAAGTCTTGCATGCGTCGATAAAATTACGGCGTGACACTTCACGGCGTGGCGATTTGTCATCTGGGTTATGGACTGGTGTAAACGCATCATCATATGGCAATTTTGGATTGCACGCAATATTATAGTAATTCTGGACACGGCGTTCAGTCGGCAAACCATTATCATCCCAACCAATTGGATAAAACACAGATTTACCACACATGCGCTGAAAACGGGCGATTAAGTCCGTTTGTGTATAACTAAAAATATGGCCGATATGCAATGACCCAGATACGGTTGGTGGCGGCGTATCAATCACAAATGAATCAGCCCGTGATGCCGTTGCATCATAGGCATAAGTATTGGTTTTATCCCAATATTCCATACATCTGTCTTCAACCGCACGGATATCAAGGCGTGCATCTAGTTCTTTCTGCGTTTTATAAGCCATTGTTTTTCACCCATTGTTATCTTGTATTACAATCAATTCCTTATAGCATTTTTTTCACGGACTGTCAAACATTATGCTTTAATTTTCGGACTTTGATGCACGGGGATGGGTGTGGGCATAAATATTACTGATTTCAGACATGTTTACACGGGTATACAACTGGGTTGTCGATAAAGAAGAGTGACCCAACAATTCTTGCAAACTGCGCAAATCCGCCCCGCCCGCCAACAATGCTGTTGCAAAGGTATGACGCAACGCATGTGGCGTGACATAATCAGGTAATTGCAGATAATGGCGCAGACTTTCCACAACCTTTTCTGCCATGCGTGGCGACATCGGCAGGCCACGAACACTGCGGAACAAATTATCGGACGCATCGTTCCCAAATGGACGCAATGCAATATATTTTTCCACCGCATCCCAAACAATCGGCAATACGGGGACTAACCTTTCCTTGTTTCCCTTGCCGGTAATACGCAACACATCGGGGTGGCCGTGCACATCTATATTGCGCAAAGATAACGCTTCGGAAATACGTAGACCGCACCCAAACAGCAACAATACCAATGCCCAATCACGCGCCGCCAACCAAGGTTCTTTCGAGTCGATATCACGGATTGCATCGTGCATACGTTCAACATCAACTGCATCAATTGCCTTGGATAATTTGCGGGGGACTTTTGGTGACGAAATTAGACCAATTGCATCGTTCTTGATTCCATAATGTGTTGCCAAGAACTTATAAAACCCACGCAAAGACGATAGCGCACGGGCTGTCGATTTATGCGACAGACCACGGCGCAATCGATTGGCCAAATATGCACGAAAACACGTCGTGTCCACCGTTGATAAATCGTGAATTTCAGGCGAATTACCAAAATAATCGGTAATGAACGATACAAAGTCACGAATGTCGGCATCATACGCCGTGACGGTATGTTCGGAATAATGTTTGGTTCCGACAATATAATCTAGGAATGCAACAATCGCATCGTTCATTCGTACCCTTATTTTATTTCAAATATTGCAGATACAGAAACATTTACATCTGTATCTTTGGTGACGATTGTGCCAGATGCATCCATGCCAGATGCCGCAACCATCATTTTTGTTCGCATCAAACCGTTTGTTGGCAATACCATATTGTCTGTATTAACGCCATACGATACAGATAATAATTTACCGGCATGTTTGCCGTCACCCGACGCCAGGGCGTTAGCACGAACACGGGCATTTTCAACCGCCGCACCCAAACACGCTTCCATTATTGGCTTTAATGTTTCAGGACTGGTGTACATGCGTAAGTCTTCAGAATAAACATTCGGAACACCCGCAAATTTAGATAGAACTTCTTCGATTGTTTCGATACTGTCTGCAGAAACTTCGACTGCAATTGTTGTTTCTATTCCCAACACAACAGACTTTTGTTCGTCACGGTTCCATTCTGTCTTTTCGTACGAATTAAACTGGGTCGTTTGCATCTGGACCGGCATCGATTTCAATGTGGTGGTAATATCAGATACCAATGTCGTCGCACGGCGCATTGATTCAACCGCCGTGGGCGCCAATGTCGTCACACGCAATGTTATCGCCGTCTTGTCCCGTGGTGCCGTGGTCAGGCATTCGCCATTAACATTTATTGTGCGCACACCATCACGGCGTTCCAGCGCACCAAACACCAACGATAAAACAGCCGCCGCACCGATGACCGTTCCAACCCAAGTAATTGTTTTTTTCATGTACCCTCTCCCATAGTTATAAAATTACCCCAACATTGCCTTTTTAACACGCGACAATGTTTCAATCGCAACCGGACGGGCACGCACGGCACCGTCTGCCAAAATCGCATCCAGCTCATCTGTATTTGCCATAAGACGTTCGTATTCCATGCGCGGTGTCGCCAATACAGAATTAATCTTGTCAAACAGAATTGTTTTCGCAGTACCATACCCCATACCACCCGCACGGAACATTTCTGCGAATTCTGCGATTTCGGATTCTGATGCAAAATGTTTGTACAGCTGGAATATAGTGGATCCATCGGGATTCTTGGCTTCTTCCGGCGTTTTTGAATCCGTAATAATGCGCATAATTTTCTTTTTCAATTCTTTTTCAGGCGCCATTAGTGGAATTGTATTATCATAAGACTTGCTCATCTTTCTGCCGTCAAGTCCAGGTATTATACCAGTTTCACGACCAATTACCGGTTCTGGCATCTTGAAAGTGTCACCGTATATTTTATTGAAATAGCCAGCAATATCACGGGCAAACTCCACATGCTGTTTCTGGTCGGCACCCACGGGGACAATGTCGGCGTTATATAGCAATATATCTGCGGACATCAATATTGGGTATGTATACAGCCCCATATTAATCCCGGCATCGATATCCAGACCTGCTTCTGAATTTTTATCCATTGCCGCCTTGTACGAATGCGCACGGTTCATCAATCCCTTTGGTGTGACATTCATCAGCAGTGTATTTAACTGATAAATTTCAGGAATATCAGACTGACGAAATAATATTGCATTGTCCAAATTTAAGCCCAACGCAACCAGCAACGCAGTAATTTCATAGGTATGCCGCTTAATCTGGGATGCATCATGAATTAAATTCAATGAATGCAAGTCCGCAATAAACATAAATGTTTTCTGGTGCGCCGACTGTTCTATTAGTGGTTTTAAGGCACCAACATAATTTCCCAGATGTGGTGTACCCGTTGGCTTGATGCCTGTTAAAACAGTTTTATTTGTATTTGTCATAATATAATTACCTTTTCTTGTATGTTATTTTAATGTTTTTATCTTGAAATTAAAAGCCCAAAATTATAAGTCCCATGGACATAGGTGTAAAAAAGACTTAGGCGGCGATGCGCCAACATACATTTACAGAAAAGATTTCAAAAATTCTTAACATCATGACTATTATAGGCCGCCCCACCCGTGTTGTCAAGGGGGCAACCAATCTTTGCTAATGTGGCTTTACCGCATTTGCATGTACAGCCTTGGCCCCAGGGGTATTATTTTCACACAAGACCCATTCACCACGAACCCCAGTCACACTTACAGAACGAAAATAATTTGGTGTCCTGGTTAACATGGTCATCGCCACAATTGCCCAGAACAGCAACTTGGTAGACGCCCATGGCTTTTTATAAGAATCACGGGCAAATTTATCTTTTAATAAATTTTGATACAACGCCCAACACCAGGCAGTAACCAACATAGTAGTTGCGAATATCATTATTGGTATCAATATCTTTTCAAGTTGTGCCATCCCAGTTGCAAGAGTATCCCATGTCGTTTCTTGGGCCGGACATACATATAACGCATTCGCCAGCATGGATTCAGGAATTTTAACCGGTGTCGTCGGCATCAATGTCAAGTCAAACGAACTTAACAATATAATGGCAGTTATCGCAGTTATTGTAAGAATCATTGTGGGTTTCATAGAACACTCTCCGTCATTATTTTGTATTATATCATAAATCAATATGTGATTGCAATTGTCGCAAAGAATATGTTAAAATTTTTGTATGCTAACAAGAAAATCGTCGATAATTGTTGGAATGACAACATTCCATAATGAATATCTGGAACTGTCTGTTCCGGCATTGGCGAAGATACGCAAAAAATTTTTACTGGTTATTTATAACGACAATCCAGACACACGGATTTCACGCCGAAAAATACGAAAAATGGGGTATCATGGGGCATTGCGTGTAATTAACGGCAACACACACCTGGGGCAGTTACGTGCAAGATTGGCGATACTGGGTTATCTGAAATCACGCAAGATAAAGGCGGACTGGTTTATTTTTGTTGATGATGACGATGCATTATTAAACCTGGACATTCCACATGTTGCACCGCACAATTTCGCAGTCATTCAAAACATGGCTGTTATACGAACTAGACTGATTGATGTCTTGCGATTAATGAAATGTGCCGACAATCTGAATATCGACAATAAAAATATAGAACTGATGCGGCCACACGTTGGAACCGCCGGGACATTGGTGCGAATGGGGGCGATTATGCGCCTTTACGACATTTTGACATGTGTTAATCAAGAATTGTGCGACATTGACGAAAGTTTATCCTTCCGGCCGCCCGTGGATACGATGATGTGGACCGCACTAAATATAATTGCACGGCACGACAATGAATTTGCAGCACCTATATACATGGACACACTAAACTATATCGCAACAGATATTGATACCGCACCGATAAAATACGGTATGAAAGTCATGCCAGAAAAGAATGCGTCGCAGCAGATTGCCCGTGCAATCGCAAAGTACGATGCATTGGTGCGTTCTTTGTTGACAGCGACTAATACTGCGGCCCCGGCGGGGCAAGATTAATCATATAAAAAAATTCACAAAAACTAAATATATTGATTGAAACGGGGGCGCAATATTTATACAATGTGCCCAGAAAAAAACAAGGAATATAAAATGACATATGACGACATAAGAAAATCTTTCTTGAACTATTTTGAATCCAAAGGGCATAAAATTGTGCCATCTGCATCGTTGATACCAAATGATGCAACACTGCTATTTACGGTTGCAGGTATGGTGCCATGGAAAGGTATTTTACAGGGAACAGAACCAGCGTTTGCGCCACGTGTTGCCGATGTGCAGAAATGTATTCGTGCCGGCGGAAAACACAACGATCTGGAAGATGTTGGTTTCGATGGCCGTCATCATACTTTCTTTGAAATGTTGGGCAACTGGTCTTTTGGCGACTACTTCAAAGAAGGTGCAATTGAAATGTCTTGGGAACTGTTGACCAAGGTGTTTGGTTTAGATCCAAATCGTATTGTTGTGACAACACACTATACCGACGAAGAAGCAACTGCAATCTGGAAGAAAGTGGCCGGCAAAGACGCAATTCGTTTGGGCGACAAAGACAACTGGTGGTCGGCAGGTGACACCGGCCCATGCGGTCCATGTACCGAAATGCACTATGACATGGGCGACCATTTGCCAGGGGGGCTGCCGGGTTCTGCGGACGAAGATGGTGGTCGTTGGGTTGAAATCTGGAACGATGTGTTTATGCAATATGATCGTGATGCAAATGGTAATTTAAGCCCGCTGCCAAAACAAAATGTCGATACAGGTGCCGGGTTGGAACGTTTTGCATCGATTATGCAAGGCGTGACAGACAACTATGACACAGATTTATTCGTTAATCTGAAACATGCAGTCAGCGATGTGACAGGCGTTGCAGAAACACCTGAAAACATCGCCAGTTTCAAGGTTATTACCGACCACCTGCGCAGCGTTGGTTTTGCAATTGCAGATGGCGTAATTCCATCTAATACAGACCGTGGTTATGTAATCCGCCGTATTCTGCGTCGTGCAATGCGTCATGGACAAATCTTGGGGCACAAGGGGGCATTGTTATCTAAATTATACCCTGCCCTGATTACAGAAATGGGTGCCGCATACCCAGAACTGGCACGGGAAGAAAAACATGTGGTTGAAATCTTGCAAAACGAAGAAAATGCGTTTGCAGACATGTTGCAAAATGGCATGAAGTTATTAGAAAGCGAATTGCCAAAACTAAACAATAACGTCTTGCCGGGCGATGTTGCATTCAAATTATTCGACACATACGGTTTCCCATTGGATTTAACACAAATGATTCTGCGTGATAAAAATATCGATGTTGATGTTGCAGGATTCGAAAAATCAATGGCAGAACAAAAAGAACGCAGTCGTGCAAACACCAAAGGCACACGAATATTCTGGGAATCACAAACAGAATTACCAGGTACAGATGATACAGCAAAATATGCACCGATTGACATGGAATCAAAGGTGTTGTCAATCCTGCGCAATGGTGAATTTGTTCAATCTGCAAATGCCGGCGACGAGATTGAGGTTGCACTGGACAAAACAGTATTCTATGGCACCCAGGGTGGTCAGGTTGGCGACGGCGGCGAATTAAAGCGCAATGATGAAACCGTTATGAACATTAGTGAAGCCGCACGCGTCGATGATGTTGTTATTCACAAGGGCGTATTGACGGCTGATTTATCTGTTGGCGATGTGGTAAAACCTGTGATAAATGCGGCAATACGTCAACAGACAGCACGCGCACACACGGCAACGCACCTGTTGCAGGCGGCATTACGACATGTGCTGAACGAAGATGTTGAACAACGCGGTTCCAAGGTTAGTCCAGATTCAGTTCGTTTTGACTTCCGATTTGGTCGTGCGATGAGTGCCGACGAAAAACAAGCGGTTGAAGATTTAATCAACAAATGGATTGCAGAGGATATGCCAGTTGAACACGATGAAATGTCCATGGAAGACGCTGTCAAAAAAGGCGCAATGGCATTATTTGGTGAAAAATATGGCGATACAGTCAAGGTTATTACTGCGGGTGATGTTTCTTGTGAATTATGTGGTGGAACACATGTTTATCATACTGGCGAAATCATTAAGGCACGCATTAACAAAGAAAAATCTATCAGCAGCGGTATCCGCCGTATAACAATGTCGGTTGGAACATTGGCCGAATAAAAAAATCCCCATCTTGGGGATTTTTTTACAACTGATAATATTTTTGTGTATAAAAAAATCCACCAAATGGTGGATTTTTTCTTTCTTCCCCCGTCTATTAACGAGAATAGAATTCGACGACCAATTCTGGTGACATCTGTACAGGATATGGTACATCTTCGAATGCAGGAACGCGGACAAATGTCGCTGTGAAGTTCGCACTGTCAACAGATACATAGTCTGCAAAGTTGCGTTCTGCAGATTCCAATGCCAATACGACCAATGGCATCTGTTTGGCTTTTTCACTGACAGTGATAACATCGCCTGGATTTACACGATAAGATGCAATCTTGACGCGTTTGCCATTAACATTGATGTGGCCGTGGCTGATTAACTGGCGAGAAGAGAATACAGTTGGTGCCAATTTTGCACGATATACAACTGCATCCAAACGACGTTCCAACAAACCAATCAAGTTTTCTGGTGTGTCGCCCTTCATATTATTCGCTTCGTCATAATATTTGTGGAACTTCTTTTCACCAATGTTGCCATAGTAGCCCTTTAATGTCTGTTTTGCACGCATCTGTTTTGCGTAATCAGATGAATTACCGCCACGAGATGTTGGACCATGCTGGCCTGGTTTGTATTTGCGTTTGTTAAATGGAGATTTTGCCTGACCCCACAAGTTTACACCCAGGGAACGAGCAATCTTCAATTTGCGTGTGCTGCGCTTTGCGCCTGCTCTTGCCATTGTTTTTTCCTTTGTTTTTGGTTTTACGGTGCCAGGTATTTATTACAGAATCCTTATCGCAAACGGGACCAAAAAAGCACCGTTGTTTAATCAGTTCTGATTACCCAGCGGTGCCCATTCTATATTGATTTATTTGAAAAATCAAGCTTTTTGTTCAGATTTTGCGACCATCATTGCATTAAATCTGGAACGTTGCGTTTCTAGCAGCTGCTTAATTTTGTTTGTTCCTTCTGCTGTTAATCTGAATTCTAGCATCGGCATACCACCCATACCAGGTCTGTGATATATGCGCATACCATGATTTTCTGGATCATTAAATTTATATGCCTGCTCTCTATAACTAGCGTCGTTGGCACTTAACCCAGTTTCTACGTATTCAACCATATTACGAGCAATTATAGCACTTACCATTGATTGTAATGTTTCAGGTTGCAGTTTCTGAGACGCCATCTTAAACTTTTCCGCAGTTGTTTTCCCCGTTTTGACTTCATATAACTGTTCACCCTGTGTTTGGTGTTGCTTCTGTACAGCTTTCCAATGATTTTCGTTTAGACGAAATCTAGCAACAGCTAGCCCCCCCATACCAGGTCTATGAAAAACTTCAACGTGTCCCTGCTGAGGATCATCAAACGTCCATGTTTCACCCATATCCAATATATTGTTAGTATTATTCTGATCCTTTGATTCATACCGCATAATATTTTGTTCAGCCAGTTTTAGCACCAACTCTTCCAAGGTTGAACCCTGTTTTTCCACCATATTTTTTCCTTTTTTCCATATAAAACTTTATATGCTTGTATTATACCAGACAAAGTAGACGAACGCTAATAAAAAGTGTTGATAAATTTCTGTAATTACAGCCATAATCTATAGTAAATGTCGTTTCTGTAATGACAGGCGTTTTTTTATACCATACGCCGTAATTAATTTTTCTGCCGCATCAAAATGACGACCTATTTGGGATACGTGATGTGCATCATCGCTGATTATAACAGGTATGCTTGTCTGGGCAATATTTTTTAGGATGTGCGCCCCAGGATATGGGGTACCCATGTGTCCAATGCCGCTGGTATTTATTTCTATTCCTGTATTTGTCTGCGCAATGGCGGCAATTGTCTGACTTTCTATGTCACGCCATTTTATTTCGTTGCCAATATTAACCTTTTTTGGCAAATCTAGATGCGCCATAAATGTAAACAGACCAGATTGAGCAGCACGGGCAACCTTTTGCCAATACAGCCCCAACAATTTATCACGCATTTCAGGGTCTGCATTTTTCATATCATGAACATTATACAATTTGCCATCACATTCAACTAGATGACATGCACCAATAAGATAGTCCGGACGCAAAACTTTGATAGCATATTCAAATCCTTGACGCCAGTTATAACTGTCGAAATAATCCACTTCCATTCCACGAAGTATTGGCATATGCATATCTAGTGCAACACGGTCAATTTCATCATAATGCGCACGATATTTTGCAATTACATCCGCAAATGACGACTGATATATATTATCGTACCCGCCACGAACTGCGTACGAATAAAAATTCGAATTTTTAACATCAGGATGCACAATAAAGTGATTAGATATACCAATCGCAGACATGCCTAATTCATGCGCCATAATCACCATTTCAGCAACCGAATTTTTGCCGTCAAATTGATTGGTATGTGTGTGTAATGTAAAGTCTTGTGTCATTAGAACTTAACCCGTGGTGCCTTTTTTTCATCCTGGTCAATTTCAAACATTTTTTCCGGGGTAAAACCGAACATGTTTGCAATGATGTTTGATGGAAACTGTTCAATCTGATTGTTCAGTCCCATTACAACCGTATTATAAAATTGACGGGTGGCCTGAATTTTGGTTTCTGTATCTGCCAATTCACGCTGTAATTCCAGGTAATTCTGGTTTGCTTTCAAATCAGGGTAGTTTTCTGCGACCGCAAACAAGGATTTTAATGTCTGGGTCAGTTTATTCTGGGCATCTGCCCCATCTGGACCCATTTCTGACATTGCAGCCGTACGAGCATTCGTGACCGCCGCCAATGTTTCTGATTCATGCTTGGCCGCACCACGCACAGTTTCAATCAAATTTGGAATCAAATCATAACGACGCTTTAATTGGGTGTCAACGGTGGCCCATGCTTCACGCACCTGATTCCGGCGGGCAACCAGACCATTATAAATCGCAATGAAATAGAATAAAGTTATCGCAATAACCGCAACAGTTGTCCACATAAAATTACCCCTTTTGTTTTTGTGTTTTTATTATAATCTTCATTATACATGTGATTTTTTAGATTGCAAAAAAAATCCCCCAAACGGGGGAATGTTTTATTTTTTCCAGAATGCGAATCCACGACGCGCAGATTTTTCTTCGCGTTGTTTTCTGTCTTCGGTTGCACGTCTGCGTTCTGCACGACGCTCTTGGAATCGACGGGCGGATTCTTCGTCACGCTGGACCACGCTGATTGTGGTAGCAGACAATTTGCCATTGCGAACTTCTTCTTCAAATTCGACAATGTCGTTTTCATTCAAAAATCTGATGCCGGCGGCCTTTAATGAACTAGAATGAACGAATACATCATCTGTGTTGCCATCTGCGTTTGGTGTATCAGGACTGATAAAACCAAAACATTTCTTACCATTGTACCATTTTACTTTTCCTTGACGCATAATCCTATCCTTTCCTTATGCAAGTTATGGTTCTGCGAGACACATCCAGAACCTGATTTAATTTTGACATTTTTAGACAATGAAAGCAAGGGGAATAAAAATCCCCCCGATATCGGGGGGGGGTATCCATTTACTTTTTGTAATATCGTTGCACTTCGTTCATAACAAAGTTAAATAATTTGCCCGCCTGGGTTGTCGCAGGCATCGCCCAGTCACGCTGCATATAAGGCATTGCTGCAACCAAGACAAAGCGTGCCATAAAATGAAAGATTCGTGATTCTTGATGCTTTGACAACTTTGCCGGCGAATTACAGACACGAAAAACTTCGTTTTCAATTGCATCGTCCAACTTTTCATTGATGTTATCCAAAATCTTTTGCGGATAATACAATGTACATTCTTTTGGAAAACCTTCGAATATAGAAATATTGTTATTGCGTGTATACAAAATGTTCCAACCAACACGTTCAAATAAGTCTTCCAAGCAGTTGCAAATCATGCGATTGTATGATTTAACACCATCTTCCATGAAAGATGCAAGGGTGGCTTCCATCTGGTCCGATTTGGCGTTCTTGCTTTTACGGGTTGTTTCATAAACTTCATGTGTTTTGCGTTCAAACCCAAAAAATGTACGAACCTGGCAGATGATTTCCATTGGGATTACATGTTCAACACTGGGGCCAATGTTCAAGATAACCTTGGCATCACGATAATTACGTGGGTTTGTCATGTCATAAAACTTGTCCCGAACCGTCAGAACACGTTCTGGCATCATTTCACGCAGGCGTTCGATAAATACACGCGCCTGGGGTATCAAATCAAACAGACACTTTACACGCCACACATCTTGCAAGCGGAAATGTGGGGTTGGAATCTGGTCAATGGCACGAACCATATCAACCGCAATGTTTTCATGCCCACGACCAATTATGGACAGAACGGTTTCAGATGCGGCACTGATGTACTTTTCAGAAAAGCGTTCACGAATCTTGTCCGCAATTGCCGTTGCAGACGCATCACGACCGTGTGAAACAAGAACCTGATACGCAGCATTAACAACATCATTGACATAGTCTGTATAATATTTGCCCGTGACTTTATCCAATGCACGTTCAATCTTTTTCTGGGCCGCTACAATTACTGTGACAATGGATGATACAGACAAATCAATTTTATGCCCCGCAGAACTGGTAAAAAACTGATTACGCATTGGGTCTGCGTCCAGACGATGATTTACAACATACGCCGACAACGGGTTAATATCAGAAATCCGAATTGCTTCGTCGGTAGGACTGTCTGTGGCATAATCGTATTTCATAACCGCTGCCTTGGGCGCCCCAAAGCACTTGCCCAGAACATAGAACACTTCACGCAACCATGTCATTCCATCGGAATACAGATTTTTCATGTAATCCCCAGCCGCCTGGTCAATACGACCAGATTCGACTGCACGGTCAATGATTGCAAGATTCTTGCGATCGTTATCTGCGGTGATATCTTGGGCCCAAGTATCGGAACCAATATGTGACATATTATCCCCCGTGCTTACTTCATCATTGGGAACAGCACGATATCGCGCGCCGTTGGCTGATCAAAGATTATACACGCCAATCTGTCTACACCCATACCGACACCAGAAATTGGTGGAAAACCGTGTTCCATTGCACGAACAAAGTCATTATCTGGGTTAAAGGCTTCGTCATCACCGTTGGCAATATTCTTGGCCTGCTCTTCGAATGCCGCCAATTGCTGGATTGGATTTACAAGTTCTGAATAGCCCTTGCAGATTTCGGCACCGCATACCAACAACTGGTACATATCTATGCGTCGTTCGTCTGCATCGCTGCGTCGTGCCAACGGCACCATATACGCAGGATAGTTATACAGGAATGTTGGGTTTACGATATTGCCACGGATTTTACGCTTGTAAACATAGTCAACCAATGTTGGAATAGATTTCAAATCTTCCAGTTCTTCATAAGGGAACATACCTTCGTCAACCAATTTCTGGCGCAAAACATCAACATCATCAAAATCCAAAATATTGCACCCAAAGAATTCGTTCATCTTGGCCGTGTAATCCAACATTTCATATTTGCTGAAATCCAATGGGGTGCCTTGGTATTCAATCTGTAATGTGCCACGACATTTCATCAATAATTCTTGAATCAAATTCCATGTAAAATCAATATTTTGCTTATAATCCCAATATGCAGCATACCATTCAACCATTGTAAATTCTTGCAGGTGTGTCGCATCCATACCTTCGTTGCGAAAATCTTTGGCAACTTCATAAACACGGTCGAAACCGGCACCGATTGCCTGTTTCAAAAATAATTCTGGGGAAATACGCAACTGGAAATCCGCATCCAATGCATTGTGGTGTGTTGTAAATGGACGAGCCGCCGCACCAGATGCAATATTTTGCAAAATTGGTGTTTCTATTTCTAAGAATCCATTGCGGTTCATATAATCACGCCAGTACTGTGTCATCTTGAAACGCCCCAGCAATGCGTTGCGTGCTTCTGGATTAGAAATTATGTCCAGATAACGTTGGCGATATCTGGTTTCCATATCGGTCAGACCATGGTATTTTTCTGGCAATGGACGCAAGGCCTTGGCCAAGATCTCATAATTTGAAACCTTTACCGTCAATTCACCGGCGGTTGTGTGATACAATTCGCCAGTAATGCCGACAAAGTCACCCAGGTCAACATTCGCCTTCATGAACTTATAGTTTTCTTCGCCCAATTCTTCACGGGACATAGAAAACTGAATTTCGCCGTTGATATCATAAATGCGGCCAAACATCAGTTTGCCCAACCAACGCAATGCCGTCACACGACCAGCCAACTTTACATGTGTGCCGTCCGCCAATGCACGAGCATCTTCGATTGTGTGTGTGCGATCAAATTTGTCTTTCCAAACAACGCCGTCACGGGCACGGATATTTTCTGCCTTTTGCAGACGCGCCGTCAATTCATTGGTTGAAATTGGTGTGTTGTTTGTATTTTCTGACATTTTATTTGGCCTTTTTTGTTTTGTTGTAAAAAAACGGGCGTACGAAAAGTGCGCCCGCAGTTTATTATTCTGGTGGTCGCACTTTTTAATTAAAACGTTTAATAAACAATTTCATTACTTATGCATCCTTGTTTGTGTATGCGTCGAATTATACATATCTTTTCTTAAAAGTAAAGAATAAAATAGCGACATATTATATTGACAAAATATTTATTTGGATTATAGTTGACCTGTTATGAAATCGCCAATACTGTCTATTATTGTTCCAATGTATAATGCACAACCATATCTTCGTGCATGCATGAACAGTATTATTGCACAAAATAAATTCCCAGAATTTGAAGTTATTATAGTTAATGACGGTTCAACCGATATGGGGCCAGACATAATTTACGATGAGTATATGTCAAAGTATCCGAACATTCATATGCACACCCAGGAAAACGCCGGGGTGTCTGTGGCACGAAATACGGGGATGGCGATGGCAAATGGCGAATATATTTCTTTTGTCGATCCCGATGACGCCATTGGCGCATCATATGAGCTGTGCGCAGACAAAACATACATTATGGAGTTGCTGAGAATTGAAAATCTGGTATACAAAGAAGGGTTTTGCCCAGAAAATGTCGAAAGATTAATCGCACAACGATACGATCCAGACTATTTTATGCGGATGATTAAGGCAGCCCAGGAACGAGATGCCGATATTGTACTGGCTAATCAAATCATGTTGGATTATACAGGTTCATCTCCGGTTATGTGTATTACAGAATATCGTACAAATCGAACCTTTGACACATCGGCAAAATCCAAGGAAATATTGTTAAGGCACTCTTTTATGCGAAAAAGTGCAAACTTTGCCCTTTATCGACGGGATTTGATTCAAGATAAAAAGTTAGAATTTCCTGTTGGAATGCATCTGGATGAAGATATGTTATTCTGTGATTTGGCACTGATGCGAGCAAACAATGTGGCAACCGCAATCAAAAGCAGCTATCTGTACAAGCGACATAACGGAACATTGTCCACCGGACGAACAAAATATGAACAAGACTTAGCATTCGTCAGACGCCAGTTGGTTGTGATGAACGACATCATAGACAAACCGGAATATCAACAGATTTTTCTGACGCAGATACGACAATTCAAATCATGGTATTCGTCAACAGGTTGCAAGGATTTAAGGAAACTATTACCATATCGCCATTGTACACAATGCAAAAAAGATACATGTGATGCATGCGACAAGTTTGAAAAACTGAAAAGAAAAATTCGCAAAAATATTCAAAAAACATTGCCACAATGGAACTTTCAGCGTTGATATTAGTCAAAATATTCACAATTTTTATTTTTTTGTAAAAAATACTTGCATTGTGCCAAAAGATATGTCAATATATGTCGGCAATGCGAGCGTAGCTCAGTTGGCTAGAGCGCAACCTTGCCAAGGTTGAGGTCGAGGGTTCGAGCCCCTTTGCTCGCACCAGAATTTAACACCCGAAAGGGTGTTTTTTTGTGCAAAGGGGCGAAGAACCCGAAGGGTTGCGAGGCGAGACAACGATAGTAAATAACAAAATTCCCTGGATACATCCTGCAACGACAAGGCTTGATGACACAGGAATAAAAAAATCCCCAAATATGGGGATTGGTTTATTTTTGTTTTTGTGGTGCATAGTATCGCAAGGAATCAAGTGCGTATTGCTTTTTGGCGACTTCTAATTCCTGTTTACGCAGTTCGTTTGCTTCTTCTAGCTGACGACGACTGGCCGCCATGTTAATTGCCATTGAAATTAGCATCAGTGCAACAAAAAACTTAAACGGGCCGCCTTCTGTTTCAACTTCTACCTTGTTTTTTACATAAACATCACGTCTATCTGACACTATATCCCCCTTTTTAATTAAAACCAGTTCCATGGTTGGAATACTTTTAGCAAGCCCAGCGCAGTGCGTTTATCTGCATATGTGTGGCCACAGCGTGGACATACATTAAATGGCTTGATAATTGATTTGACTTTTTTAGATACCAACAACCACAGATATACGCCAACCGCCCATACTGCGATTACCACCCCCCATGCAACATAGCCAAAGTATGAATCAACCGTGCGGGTGATAACTGTGATAGTTGTCACATCTGATGCAGACAAATCATTGTAAATCTTTGTCGCCACCGGCCATGTCGATGGACGCCATGGATAGATATGTTCAACACCGTAATTTGTTAACAATGTTGTACCCAGACCGCCAGATTGTTTATCCAGCGCAGTTTTTATTGCGGCATCCAGCGCATCATCAATTTCCGTCTGGGCAACACGGGTTAAATCTGATTTAATTTTGTCCAATTGTGCATTTACCTTGGCTGCGGTATTATCAACGGTTGCAATTGCGGCGTTTGCCTTGTCAACACCGGCATCAACCTGGGCCACAGCTTTATCAACACCGTCTGTTTTCGCACCCAGCATTTTTGCAAAGCCCGATAACTTTTTTACACCAGATGTTTTTTCAGATACAGCCGCTGTTTTTTCTTTGGCGGCCGCAGTTTTATCTGTCACCTTGTCAACCGCATTTTCTACCATTTTCACTTTATCAATAGCAACGGCAATTGGCTTTTCCAGATTGATTGAATCAGCAACACCATCCAGTAATGCTTCGTACTGCTTTACAATGCCCTGTTGCAGGTCAAAGAACATGGATACAACGATTGATTTCTTAATTGGCTGGGAATAAGTATTTTTGACATGTAATGGTCCCCATATTAACAATGCAAACCACACAAATGTCAAAACAGCAAATGTACGCTTTACGCCATTGACCAACGATTTTTTCTTGGCAACTGTTTTTGCGCCGCCCATATTAATAACTTCGACCTGCTTTTTTTGTTTCACCATTTCCCTTCCCTTTTTATATATTTTATTTTTGATTTTTTGCCGCATAAAATTGTGCGATTAGTTCTTTATTAAATTCAGATAACCATTCGTGAGCTTTTGCAGACGATTGATAACGCATTATTTCTTGCAGAGCCGCATAATAAACCTTGGCATCAGTTGTTTTCTTGAATGTCAAAACATCGATTTCAGCACGGCCATTATAACTGCCAGAGTCCATCAGGCGACAGAACAGCGTATGAATAAACGCTAATCTATCAGATTGATTGAACGCAATCGCCAGGTACATCTTGTCATTAGCAGACAATGTTAAATCTGGGCCGCCTTTGATTTTTTTTGTTTTAACTTTCTGTTCCGCCATCTGTACCACCTGTATAATTTTTTATAAATTCCGACTTGAATTCTTGGAATTTGCCCTGTTCTATTGATTCACGGATGTTGCACATCAAATCTTGATAGAACCACAGATTGTGCTGGGTCAACAATGTTGCACCCAAGATTTCGTTACACTTTATCAAATGATGAATATATGCACGGGACAACTTACATGCTGGACAACCACATTTATCGTCCAATGGACGTGAATCGTCACGGAATTTCGCATTGCGCATATTCATTGTACCAAAACGTGTAAATGCCTGGGCGGTTCTACCGGCACGGGTCGGCATTACACAATCGAACATATCGATTCCACGTTCAACCGCCCCAATAATATCCAATGGTGTACCAACGCCCATCAGGTATCGTGGCTTGTCCGTCGGTAATAACGGGGTTGTTGTTGCAATCATATCAAACATCACAGATTGCGGCTCACCCACCGCCAGACCACCAACCGCATACCCGTCAAAGCCAATTTCAACCAATGCACGGGCGGATTTTTCACGCAGGTCTGGGAAGTCTGCACCCTGGACAATACCAAAGATACCATATCCCGGCCTATCAATAAATGCGTCCTTGCTACGCTGGGCCCAACGGGTCACCATATCAACATTCTTTTCAACACGTTCGCGCGGCGCAGGCAATTTTAGACATTCGTCCAGAACCATTGTGATATTTGAATCCAATTGATGCTGAATATGAACAGAATCTTCGGGACGCAGGAAATGTTTCTTACCACCATCAAAATGAGATGTAAATTGCACACCCTCTTCACTCATTTTTGTAAGCGTAGATAAAGACATTACCTGGAAACCACCACTATCGGTCAAGATTGGACCGTGCCAGCCACCAAATTTATGCAAACCACCCATTTGTTCAACCAAATCACCGCCTGGGCGCATCATCAAATGATATGTATTACCCAAGATAACTTCGGTTCCAGTTGCGGCAACCTGGTCCATGGTAAGCGCTTTGACCGTGGCCGCCGTGCCAACAGCCATAAATGCGGGCGTTTGAAAAGTGCCGTGTGCCGTTTCAACAGAACCACGGCGTGCATTTCCATCAGTTGCGATTAAATTAAACTTTAATGCCATTTTCTTTGTCCATTATTTAAAGTTATCGTTCCATATTTGTTTCAAATCACAATCAAAATCTGCACCTTGGGTAATGATTGACATTTGACCATCAAAGTACCCACGCGAATATTTTATCGCATCATCAACAGTTATGTGATTGAAAATATCCGACATATCATAAAAATCATACAGACGTTCATGATTTCGATAAAAAGTTAACAATTTATCGCAGCGTGCCGTCGCAGATTCAAGCCAATCTGCTTCGCTTAATTTATCTTTGCGATTAAATCTGTCCAGAACTTCTGGGGTGATTTTTGGGTTGTTATATATTTGCGATGCATGCTGGGCAATCAAGGCAACAACACGGGGCAAATTCTGGGCAGATGTTTGGGTGCCAAATGCGTTCCAGGAATGTTGATAATTTCCAATCCCAGAAACGCCAAAACCATAAACCAAACCATTATCTTGGCGCAAGATATTAGATATTTCTTTTGTCATAAATCGTTCAAAACGACCCAACGACATATTATAAAACCGATTATCGTATGTGTGTGGCCATACATCTGGGAATATAATCTGCAACCTTACATTATTATTTTCAGGCTTTGAATTATGCGCAATGCATGGCGTATACGGAATAAATGTATTTCTGGCAACATCATGAGTCGGCAAGAATGCAAAGGATGATTCCAGTTGGCGCAATAAATCGTCCCTATCAATAATCCGACCGGAAATTGCAATGATACAATTCGTGGCCGATAAACGACGAGATAAAAATTCCAGCATTTGTTCACGAGTAAATGACATAATAGTATCAACTGTCCCCAAAATCCTGGTGGCAGATGTCTGATTTCCAAATAATTTTTCAGATATAAATGTGTTTAACTGACTGTTGGGATTATCCAAATCACGGCGCAATTCATCGCATATCACATTGCGTTCCAGTTCAATCTTTTTTGAATCAAATAATGAATTTTGTAATTGGTCACCAATATAATCAACCAAGATATTTATATTTTCTGCCAAAACACGGCCATAAAAATTCAACGCCCCCAATCCAGTTGATGCATTACGAAACGCACCATGATAATCAAGATATTCATTAATCGCACGCTTGTTCGGAAAACGGGGCGTTCCCTTGCACAACATGTGTTCACAAAAGTGTGTAAGACCATATTCATGTGGCGCTTCGTCACGGGAACCGGTTGCAAAAGACACCTTGATAGATGCGGTAGCCATGTCCATTGGGTCCAAGATAACGGTCACGCCATTTGATAATTTATGCAAAGTCGGTTCAAATTTCATCATGCTTCCTTTTTGAATAACAGGCAGCAATCACCATAACTAAAAAATCTGTATCGTTCGGCGACAGCATGCGAATATGCCGTTTTCATTTCTGGCAGACCTGCAAATGCGGACACCAACATAAACAATGTTGATTTTGGCAAATGAAAGTTTGTTAACAAAACATCAACCGCACGGAATTTATAGCCCGGCGTGATAAATATGTCTGTGGTGGCACAAAACGGCGCAACACGACGGTATATATCTGGCCGCTGGTTGCACATTGCCGCACTTTCCAGCAGACGCATTGATGTTGTTCCCACCGCAATCACACGATCGGCATTGTTGATTATTGACGCCTGGGCATCTGTGATACAGCCCCATTCGCTGTGCATTTTATGTTCAGATAAATTTTCTGTTTTAACGGGCATCCATGTACCGGCACCAACATGTAATGTAATATTTACAATTTGTGCACCACGCGCACGAATTTCATCCAATAAATCATTTGTAAAATGCAATCCCGCAGTTGGTGCCGCCATTGATCCCAGCGGTTGGGCATACACCGTTTGATATCTGTCACGGTCAGCAATTTCTTCGCCGCGCTTCATATATGGTGGCAAAGGCATTTTACCAACACGGTCCAGAACAGCCATCGGGTCATCACACAAGAATTTGACTTTCAGACCGCTGTCGGCATCTTGGGCGATGATTTCTATTTCTGTACCGTCATCCAGCTTCAATACAGAACCAGGTTTTAATTTTGGAAAGTTCTTGCACAGCCCCCACCAACAGCCATCATCGCTGGCGGTGTGTAATGTGATTTCATGTTTGCCATCGGCCATAAAACGTGCCGGAATTACACGGGAATTATTAAACACAACAACATCGCCAGGGCGTAGATAATCCAAAAAGTCCCGAATATGTTTATCTTGGATTTTTGGGGTGTCATTCACCACCAACATACGGGATGCGTCACGATTTTCCAATGGACGTGATGCAATCAATTCAGGTGGCAAATCAAAATCAAATTCAGATAGCGTATGCATTATTTACCTTTGCTTTTCCTGACCCCATCTTTTGCGCAATAGATTTATTTGGTGCCGCTGTTGCACATCTTCAAGTGTGTGACCATTTATGTCAACTATATAACTGTTACCCCACCTTGGTGCCACAGACAAATTAATATTATTTTTCTTTTTTGTTTTGTATCGTATTGTATCACCAATTGACACATAGTCGCAGAAATGCTTATCCATCACTGACATTTGTCTATCTGCCAGACCATCCCCGTCAATGTCCAAGATACATGCAGTTACATTTCTGTTTACCCGCATGTCAATAATCCTGCCCTGAACTGTTACAAGTTCTTTCTGTGTACACCCAGCCAATATTCCTGCACCGGACAATGTTAAGAATACTTTTTTATACAGTTTCATTTTTTATTTACCTCAATTTCTGTTGGCCGATTTGTGCACGGATTTTATTTTCTTTGTACAGGCGACGAATGTCCTTTAATGAACGATTGTTCACATATCGCAGACAACCGCCATCACACTTTAATGTATCGCCAGGCTGGATATACTCACATACAGCATTCCCGTACATAGAAATTCTCTCTTTCTTATCTGCCAGTCCATCACCATCAATATCAACATAAACAGACTTGCCTTTTTTATCTATAACTGTTGATTTTTCAGGAATATCTAAACTTACTGCTGCAATAACACTAGTTGTTAAAACACCAGCTATCAACAATACCAGACACCCTTGCGCATCGATGCTGGCTTTTTGTCTACGTTCACTCATTTTTTATCCCTTTATTATTTACCAAAATCCAATCCTTGGTCGGTGTAGTTTTCGGCTTTTTCTTCCCAATCTGGTTCAACACGCACAAACAAGTGAAGGCGTGCGTTCACACCCCATTGATTCTGGATGTCATGACGGGCGGCCGTACCAATACGCTTTAACTGTTCCCCACCACGACCAACAACAATCTTTTTATGACCGTCATTACGAACCGCAATTTTTTGATATATATCCAACACGCCTTCGTCATCAACATCAACACGTTCGGTCACAACATTGATGTGATATGGCAATTCTTGGTGGATATATTTGTAAATTTTTTCGCGGGTTAATTCTGCCAAGTACAATTCGTCTGGAACATCTGGCGCATCAACTGTATCAAACAAATATGGACTTTCCGGCATTACATTTGCCAAAGATTGCAACATTGGTTCAATGCCGTCATTTTTCAATGCGGAAATCATAAAGATTTCATGCCATGGTGCCATCTGGGAAATTTCAGCAACCATTGGCAATAATTCCAGTTTGGCAATCGCATCAACCTTGTTCAATGCGACAAAGATATTTGGTTTATCTTTGATTTTTTCCGCCAGCGCACGAATTGTTTCGGTTATACCCTTTTGCGCATCAATCAGCAGCAGTACCGCATCGGCATCACTTACCGCATCCATAGCAGCCGCAACCATCGCCCGGTCCAAACGACGAGATGGTTTGAATACACCAGGGGTATCAACGAAAATCAATTGTTTTTCGCCCACCATTTTTACCGCACGCAGACGGGTTCGTGTGGTTTGAACCTTGTGCGAAACAATGGCGACCTTGCGCCCCATGATTTGGTTTAACAATGTACTTTTGCCCGCATTTGTCGGGCCAATAATGGCAACAAAGCCTGAATATGTTTTTTCTGTCATGCCCAAACAATAGCACACCAAAATCAAAAGTGAATAAAAATCTTGCAAAAATACACAGATGTTGCTAATAAATGTTGATGTGGGCGGGGCAACAGAAAGGAATGAAAATATGCAACTGACCGGACCTGAAATCTTGCGCCGTATGCAAGAAAAAGAACATCCTGATATTGTTATTGAACCGTTTGATATGCGATGCCTGGGGTCAAACAGTTATGATTTGCACCTGGGGGACACTTTGCGTGTGTACAAGCATACAGTTCCAAAAGGTATGAAACCAGCAATTCCGTACAAAGGCAGTTTCGGCATGCATCATATGCGTGACTGGTTCGAACATTCGACGGGCTATGCAAATTATTGCAGAGAACCAGGGGAATTTGACCCACGAAATCCACGATATCTGATTGACCCAACAAATCCACGACACCACGAAACAATCGATATTAAAATCCCAGAAAAAGGATTGATTTTGTCACCTGATATCGGGTACCTGGGGTCAACAGTTGAATATACAGAAACACGCAACTTGTTCCCGTATATTGATGGCAAGTCCAGCGTTGGACGCAATTTTATATTAAATCATCACACCGCAGGTCGTGGTGATGATGGCTTCTGTGGCGAATGGACATTGGAAATTCGGGTGATGTATCCGACGGTTGTTTACCCATACATGCGTATCGGCCAGATCTATTACGAAGAATTTACAGGCGACCGCATGCCTTATAACGAAAACCCACAAAGTCATTATAATGGCCAGCGCGGACCAACAGCGGCAGCAATTATTCCGATTGATGCATTCCTGAAAGAAAAACACGAAAAAGTACGATAAAAAAAATCCCGCATTTGCGGGGTTTTTATTTTAATTTCTTGGTCCATTCGTTGTCTGGGAAATTTAATTTCAACATTTCAGAATAGCCAGACGCCTGGGATGGCAGACCAATCGCTGTATAACATTCGGTTAAACGATATAATGCTTCGGGTGTCATGACTGTTTCTTGGGCATCGGTGACAACAGATTGCAAGCGGGCAATTGCGCTGGGCCAGTTTTCACGGTGCATGTCGTTGCGGGCAGAAAACATAACCTTGCCTGCGATATAGTTTTTAAGAATGTTAATTTTGTTTTCGGCGTTCTTGGCATACGGGCTGCGCGGGAAACGGGAAACCAATGTTTGGAATTGCTGTAATGCATAGGCAGACATGCCAGGTTCACGACGGACATCGCTGACCTGGGCATAATAAGACATACCACGCAAGTACATCACATACGCCGCATCACGATGACCGGGATGAAAACGCATAAAGCGGTCTGCGGCCAATATCGCACCCGCAAAGTCGCCATCCATATAATGCGAATACGCCGCCATCACAAGGGCATCTGGGGCCCATGGACTGGATGGGTACTGGGTTTCAGCCGACAAAAACGACATGGCGGCCGCTTCGTAATCTTCGTCATTAAATTCTGCATAGGCATCTGCATATATTTCTGGCAAGGTTTTGTCCGCAACAATTTCATCAGATGTGCCAGCGCACCCAGACAATACAGCCAAAGAAAGCAGTACAACAAATGGTTTTCTCATAATATATATTCCTGTCTTGATTTTTGTTCGTATAACGCAGTATAATCGAAACTATGAAACTAGGCAAACATATTTTCGGGGTTGGTGCCATGACTGGTATCAGCCGCATATTCGGGTTCGTGCGTGACATGCTGATTGCACGTGTTCTGGGCGCAGGTCGCATGTCTGACATATTCTTGGCGGCATTCAAGTTGCCAAACCTGTTCCGTGACCTGTTAGGAGAAGGTGCATTGTCTGCGATTTTTATCCCAATGTACACAGATTCAAAAAAAGACGAAACTTTCGCACGCAATGTGTTTTCGTGGCTGATGATTGTGTTGTTGGGTCTGGTTGTGATATTTGAAATATTTATGCCGATGGTAATCTGGGGCTTGGCCCCGGGGTTTGATGCCGTACCGGGCAAGATGGAAATGACCGTTCTTATATCACGAATAATGTTTGTGTATGTAATTTTTATATGTGGTGCTGCATTCTTGGCCGCAATATTAAACGCATTTTCACGGTTCTTGTTGGCCGCATTTATGCCAGTATTGTTGAACATTATGCTGATTGGCGCATTGTTATTCGCCATGACATTCGGCAGCGAACATGTTTTATATCTGATGGCGGGAACAGTTGTATTGTCGGGCATAATTCAATTCGGGGTAATGTGGGCAAGAATACGCAAAAAACATTTTGGATTATATCTGGTCCGCCCCAGATGGACACCCAAGATTAAAAGTATGTTTAAACGATTTGGGGTCAGCATCGTTGGCAGCGGATTCTATCAAATCACAATTATCGTCGGAACACTGGTCGCCAGTTTCCAAAGTGGCGCGGTTTCGTGGCTGTATTATGCCGACAGAATTGTTCAATTACCCTTTGCGATGATTGGACTGGCCGTCGGCACGGTGTTAATGTCGTCGATATCAAATGCGCTGGCGAATAAAAATATGCGTGGGGTGTATATTCAACAGAATTCATCGATGCGCAAATCAATGATGCTGATTATACCGTGTGTGGTGGGATTGGTCGTCTTGGCAGAACCGATTATTAAGTATTTGTTTGAATATGGTGCATGGACCCCAGAATCAACACATGCCGTTGCAATTGCAATAATGATTCAGGCGTTCGTGTTGCCTGCAATGTTGGTAAGCCAAATCTATAGCAAGACATTATACGCATCTCAAGATGTAAAAACACCTGTGCGTACCAGTATGGTGTCGCTTGGGGTGGCGGCGGCGTTGTACGCAAGCCTGTTCCCAATACTTGGCTATCTGGCGATACCGGTGGGCGTTGTGGTTAGTGGGTATTTGAAAAACTGGCTGTTGGGGCGCGCATGCAAGGCACGCAGCTTGGTTCTGCATGACAGACGCACAATTCGGGCAATTATTGCGTTTGGGTGTTGGGGTGCGTTGCTGGGTGTTGGATTAAGAATGATTGACATCAGCAGTATTTGGATGCTGGGGCTGGCAATTGGTGGATATGGGATTATATACCTGCCGGTGGCATATCTAATCGACAGAAAAATTTAGTTATAAAATAAATTTGAAAACAGACCCTTTTTATGATAAAATTATAATCATAAAGAATGTAAGGAGTCCTAAAATCATGAAAAAAGTTATCTCTTTGGCGGTCTTGGCGGCAATGCTGTCGGGCTGTATGGATTTGAATCAAACTGGTTCAACAAACACATATGCATCTGATGGATTTGGCGAAGAAGCATTGGTGACAACACCTGCAGATGCACAACCTGCATTGAATGATACTTATTTATTGGCGGCGGCACCGAAATATTATATCGGCAGCGCATACAAGGTTGACGATGTTCAGTATATTCCTGTGGAAGATTTGACATATAATCAAACCGGCGTCGCAGGTATTATTCCAACAGAATTGAATGGTCAAAAAACCAGCAACGGTGAAGTATTTGATGTAAATCAAATGGTTGCAACCAGCAAAACATTACCATTGCCAACAATTGCACGCGTAACAAACCTGGATAATGGTCAGTCTGTGGTTGTGCGTGTAAATAATCGTGGGCCGTTTGTTAATACACGATTGATGGACTTGTCACCAGCCGCCGCCCAAAAAATCGGTATAAACGGTCAGGCAAAAGTTCAAATTCAGGTATTGGCAGAACAAACAACAGCGGTTAAAAACGCAACATTGGGCACAGTTAGCCAGCCTGCCCCGGTCGCAACAGCAGAAGTCGTTGTCACAGAAGCACCAATCGCACAACCGGTTGCATCAGGCGAATACAGCGTTCAGGTCGCAGCATTCTATGCACAAGACAGCGCAGATTCTTTGGCCCAACGTATGAAGACATACGGTGACGCCGTCGTTATCAACGAAGGCGATATGTACAAGGTTCGTATCGTTAATCTGGATGCCGCCCAGGCACGCAGCGTAATTGATAACCTGCGCAGCAACGAAGGCATGGCCCCAGGCTTGTTGCATAACGGTCGTTGGATTAACGCTGACAGCATTTAATTAAAGAAACCGCCAAATGGCGGTTTCTTTATTGCCTTTAAGCAACTTAACCGTGGAAATACGGATTGTTTTTTTGCAGATAATCAATCGTTGTATCCATGCCATGCCCATGGACAATCGCCGTATTATCTGGCAGGTTCATATTATAGATATTTGCAATCGATTGAAACAGCATGTCTTTGTCGCCACCTGGCAAATCATATCGACCAATACTTTTTTGAAACAATGTGTCGCCAATCAGAATCACATGTTCATCTGGAAAATAATATGCCACACCGCCAGGTGTATGTCCTGGTGTTTCAATAACATTCACAAACAGACCAGGCAAGATTTCTTGGCGAGATATTTCAAGCGCAGTTGGCCGGACATCTTCCAATGTAATTGGTGGCAACCCAAAGTATTCCAGCAAATCATTTCCCCACCCTACCAGACGAAAATCACCACTGGGCAAATACCAAGGAATACCGTATTTTTTCGCCAATGCGGGTGCCGCAGCAATATGGTCTGGATGACCATGCGTTGCATAGATTGCACGCAATTTTAATCCACGTTCGGCCAAAACCGCATCCCAATCAGATATATGCCCCCACGGATCAAAAATTACACATTCATCCCCAACGGTCACCAATATCGATTGGGTGTTCTGGGGTTCCATTTGGAATAATGTGAACTTATCATTCTTTAGATGCTGCATTTTTGCGTTCCTTGGTCGTTTTTTTGACGGCCGCTTTTTTAGTCGTCTTGCCATAAACGATTTCACGGATTTCAGAACCAGTCAATGTTTCATGCGTCAGCAATTCATTAGCCAATTTTTCAACCGTCTTTTTATTCTTGGACAAAATCTTGGTTGCATCCGCATGTGCTGCATCCAACCAGGAACGAATTTCCGTATCGACCAGTTCTGCAGTCTTTTCTGATGCGTTTTCAAGCGCACCACGAACACCAAATGTGCCGACCTGGGTAATCGCAGGCAAACCGACCTTTTTAGACAATCCGGCGGTTGTAATTGAATAACGTGCCAGACGGGTCGCCATGGCAATATCGCTTTCTGCACCGGTGGTGATTTTATCGGAACCAAAGAAGATTTCTTCGGCACAACGCCCCGCCAATGCAATCGATAAATTCGCACGCACTTCGGCCAAAGTCATTGAAACCTTGTCATCAATCGGCAAATGTTGGACCATACCCAAGGCACGACCACGTGGTATAATTGTCGCCTTGTGGATTGGGTCGGTGATATCTTCGTACATCATGCTGACGAATGCATGCCCTGCTTCGTGATATGCGGTTAATTTGATATCTTCGGGGCGCATTTTGCGAATCTTGCGTGGGCCCATAATGATTTTATCACGGGCTTCTTCGATGTCATCAGACGCAATCTTATCACGACCATTGCGAACCGCATGCAAGGCCGCTTCGTTCAATAAATTCTCTAAATCTGCCCCAGAAAAACCAGTTGTGCCACGGGCAAGGTCTTGCAAGTTCACACCATCCGCGATTTTTACTTTTTTCGCATACAAATCCAAGATTTCACGACGACCTGCCATATCTGGCAATTCAATATATACCTGGCGGTCAAACCGGCCCGGACGCAATAATGCCGCATCCAGCATATCAACACGGTTTGTTGCACCAATTACAATAATCCCAGTATCATTTGCGAACCCATCCATTTCAATCAACAACTGATTTAATGTTTGTTCACGGTCCTGGTCATTGTATGAATGAGTTGAACGCTTTTGCCCAATAGCATCAATTTCGTCGATAAACAAGATACATGGCGCATTGCGTTTTGCCAACTCAAAGATTTCTTTGATTTTTGCAACCCCAAGCCCAACGATAATACCAGAAAAATCTGAACCAGATGCCGCAAAAAATGGCACATTTGCTTCGCCAGCGATGGCACGAGCCAACAATGTTTTACCGGTTCCAGGTTGCCCCGACAACAAGACACCACGTGGCACACGAGCACCCAAAGATTTGTATTTGTCTTTGTTTTTCAAGAAATCTACGATTTCGGATAATTCTTGCTTTTCAGAATTGATACCAGCAACATCGGCAAAAGTTGTTTTTGGCTTACCTGTGGCAATTTTGGTTGGATTCTGGTTCATAAGGCTGCGCCCAATGCCACCGGCACCACCACGACGAAAACCACGAATAATCCAGAAGATAAACAGCAATGTTAATGCCAATGGTGCAAAGGTCGCCACCATATCCAACCACGAACGTGACGCATCAATCGTTATCGCCGTTCCGGCATCTGATAAACGAGCCAACATTTCAGGGTCATACGCAATCGTTGCAGTATATTTTGTGCCGTCTGACAATGTCCCAGATGCATCATTTCCATTTATTGTCATTGTTTTAATATCAGGCGCACGGCGCAAAACATCGGAAAAAGACAACTCTATGGGGCGCGACACATTCATTGTGTCAGGACTGGGCATATTTGATGGAATGCCACCATAAATCATTACACGTGCCATCAGCGCAATAAATAATGCGCCAAATATCATTAAATACCAATTTGAACCATCACGCTTTTTTGCCGGATTATTGTTTACTTTTTTGTTTTTGAAGTCGTTTAATTTTTTCATTTTTCTTCCTGATACTTGTTTTTGCACCTTCGGGAACGATAAGAATCTGGTTCTTGAAACGCCGAATTGTGCAATGCCCCAAGGTAAATTTACAATCGTTGTGCAAATTACTTAGTGCAAAAGTTAATGAATTCAAGCGTGGCTGATAATCATCCCCCCCGATAATTTGAATTAACATTCCAAGAAACTTTAGACCAAGATGGGGTGGCAGGTCAAACAGAAAAGAATCAGAAAATAACGCATAACCATCATACAAAACACTTGATACACGGGACGACAAATCTGAATCCAACGCATCACGGGCGCGCGACAGATTTTCAATCGCCAATAAGATGCGATTATCACTTATCCCCAATTTTTCTGATAACAAATGGCGATTCTTGCGGATTTTAACACGGGTATAATTTTCATCATCATTCATTTCATCAGAGAAATACCGAATATTGTTATCAGAACAATACTTTATCAATTCGGCACGAAACACCCCCAGCAACGGACGCACAATTTGAATACCGTCACGGTATGATACAGGCTGCATCGCCGCAAGACCGTTCAGACCACTGCCCCGGGCCAAGTTCATAAGAAATGTTTCGATTTGATCGTCGGCCTGGTGCGCAACCATCAAGATACTGATACCATTTTCATGGCAAAAATCCGTCATGAATTTATAACGCATTGTGCGGGCCGCCGCTTCTAGTCCAGATGAAGGTTTGGAATCCGTCCAATTAAAGATATGACATGGAACATTTAATTTATTGCACAAATCTTGGACATAGTTGGCTTCGACATCTGCAGATGGACGAAGTTTATGATTCACATGCAAGACCGTGACATGCAACCCCATCGCCACCGCCCAATGCAACAGACATACAGAATCAACACCCCCACTGATTGCCAAGGCAACCGGGACATCTGTATATTTACTAACAAAATCTGCAAACTTTTCGTTCATTGTTTTGCTATTTTATGATATAATTTGCAAAAATAAAGGGAAAAAGAATATGTCAGGCAAATTAAGAACTGTTGCCGTATATTGCGGCCACCAATTCGGAACAGATGCACAATTCAAGCGTGATGCAGCGGCCGTGGGACGCATGTTGGCCAAGAATGGTATAAACATGGTTTTTGGCGGTGGCGATGTCGGCCTGATGGGGACGGTGGCAACGGCCGCATTGAAAAACGGCGGGCATGTTATTGGCGTGTCAACCGATGATGTGATTGCGTTGCAAGAACCTGCACATGATGACATTGATGTTCAGGTTGTTGATGGTGTTAACGAACGCAAACAGATTATGTTTGATGAATCTGATGCCTTTATCATATTGCCGGGCGGAATCGGCACATTGAATGAATTAACCGACATCATGACGATGCAACAAATTGGCGAAACAGATAAACCATTGTTCTTTTTGAACACGAATGGATTCTGGAACCCGTTGACACGCCTGTTCAAGCACATGAAAAAGAATGGTTTTATTGTAAAAACAGATGCATATAATATATTCGCAGCCGAAACCGTCGCAGAATTAAAGAAACAGATTTTGAAATATTAAAAATCCCCCAATCGGGGGATTTTTTAAAGTTCAAAAACCTTGTCACGGGATGTGGCACCACGAAGTAATTTAATGCTGGTCTTGGGGACATTATAATGTTCGGCCAGCATTTTTATTACATCCATCGTAGCTTTGCCGTCAGTGGGTGCAGTCGTTGTGTGAACACGCACGATGCCATCGGGCTGAATTTCAACCCGATTAAATTTTGCACGCGGAATAACACGGACAGTAATACGCATTATTTTATTTCCGAAATAAGTTCTTCAAACGCATCGGTGCGTGCGCCCGCCACCAAGTGCATATGAAAATGAAATACAGATTGCTTTACAAAGGGTGCCGCCGCCCCAGCATTGCACAGACAATTAAAATTACAATCAACACCCAATAATTCGGCAGTTTTTGAAAAGCATTCCCAGAAACCAGCCTGTTCATCAGGGGTCGCATTTTGTGCAAAATCCAGAATGTTTTCATATTCGCCCTTTGGAATAACCAAAACATGTGTCGCAAACATCGGATTTATATCGTAAAATGACATGGCAAAGTCGTTTTCATATACCTTGTTTGTCGGGATTTCACCACGAACCATTTTCGCAAATACATTATTTTTATCGTACATATTTTTATTCCCCTTGTGTTTCAGTTATAGCATATTAAAATACAGACTTGAAATCAATAATTTTTAGACTATATCAACCGTATATAGGTTTAATCAACAAGGAGATGATTTATGTTCAAACCTTTGCATAATTATGTTCTGCTGGAACGGATGGAAGAAGAAAGTGTCACCGCCGGTGGAATTATTATCCCAGATAACGCAAAAGAAAAGCCGTCTCGTGGCGCAGTTATCGCCGTAGGCCCAGGTGCGTATGTTGGGGAATCTTTAATCCCAATGAATGTCAAACCAGGCGATGTAGTCATGTTCGCAAAATGGGCATCTTCGATAAACGAAGTCAAAATTGACGGCAAGGATTATGTGCTTATCAAAGAATCTGATATTTTGGGAATTATCGAATAAAAAACGGAGATTTTTATTATGGCAAAAGACATTGTTTTTGATACAGACAAAATGGCCGCAGGTGTCGATAAACTGGCAAATGCAGTCAAAATTACAATGGGCCCAAAAGGCCGCACCGTTGTTATTGAAAAATCTTATGGCGCGCCGGTCGCAACAAAAGACGGTGTAACCGTGGCTAAGGCCGTGTCACTAAAAGACCCCCAAGAAAATATTGGCGCAAGAATGGTGCAAGAAGTCGCTAAGAAAGCTGGCGATGATGCCGGTGACGGCACAACAACTGCGACTGTACTGGCGCAAAAAATCATTCGTGAAGGACGCCGTGTTATCGCCGCAGGTATGAATCCAATGGATGTAAAACGCGGGATTGATATGGCAGTTAATGCCGTTATCGCAGATATCGATGCACATGCACGCCCAGTCAAAGACAGCAGCGAAATCGCACAAGTCGCAACAATTTCTGCAAATTCTGATGCAGATATCGGGCAAAAAATCGCCAACGCAATGGAACAAGTTGGAAAAGACGGCGTTATTACCGTTGAAGAAGCCAAAGGATTAGATACAGAAATTGATGTCGTCGAAGGTATGCAATTCGACCAAGGTTTTATGTCGCCCTATTTCGTGACTAACAGTGAAAAAATGTTGGCGGAATTAGATGGCGCACAGATTTTAGTGTCTGAAAAGAAAATCACAGGATTACAGGCATTGTTGCCAATTTTGGAACCAATCGCACAGTCCGGAAAACCATTATTGATTATCGCAGAAGATGTAGAATCTGAAGCGTTAGCAACATTGGTATTAAACCGCCTGCGTGGTGGTCTGAAAGTTTGTGCGGTCAAGGCCCCAGGCTTTGGCGACAGACGCAAAGAAATGTTAAAAGACATCGCCGTTCTAACGGGAGCGACTGTCATTTCCGATGAAATGGGAATGAGCTTTGACAACATCACACCTGCGGTATTGGGCTCTGCAAAAAAAGTCGTCGTGTCCAAAGATTCAACATTGTTGGCACATGGAAATGGCGATAAAACTGCCATCGCCGCACGTGCAGAAGAAATCCGGTTGGCTATTGCCGCATCAACCAGCGATTACGACCGTGAAAAGTTAACAGAAAGACTGGCAAAACTGGTCGGCGGCGTCGCGGTTATCAAGGTTGGCGGTATGACCGAAGTCGAAGTCAAGGAAAAGAAAGACCGTGTTGATGATGCATTGGCCGCAACACGGGCCGCAGTTGCCGAAGGTATTGTCGCAGGTGGTGGTATCGCCCTGGTTCGTGCAGTACATGCTTTAGAAAACCTGAACGGCGCAAACACAGACCAAAATGTCGGTATCGACATCGTGCGCCGCGCAATCGTTGCACCATGCGCACAAATCGCAGAAAACGCCGGAATGTCTGGGGAAATCGTTGTGGGTAAAGTTATGGATTCATCTGATTATAACTTTGGATACAATGCCCAGACCGGTGAATATGTCGACATGATGGCAGCCGGTATTATTGACCCAGCCAAGGTGGTAAAAACAGCAATCCAGGCCGCAGCAAGTACAGCTGGCGTTATGCTGACTACTGGGGCAGTTATGACAGAAATCCCAGAAGAAAAACAATCCGCACCGCAAATGGGTGGCGGAATGCCAGGGATGATGTAATTACAAAAAAACTTGATTTGTCACAGGGGCGTACTATTATGTATGCCCCTGTTATAAGGAATAAACATGGCATATCCAGAACAATACAAATTAGAAATCTTAAAATATGCAAAAAAGTACGGCGTTATCAAGGCGGCCGAACATCACGGCATTACACCCCAGATTATTATATTGTGGAATAAACAATATAAAGTATATGATATTCAAAAAAGAAAACTGTATACAACAGAAGAAAAAATAGAGATTCTGGAATATGCAAAATGCCACACCAACCAAGAAACAGAATTGAAATTCGGCGTGGCAGCAAATGTGTTTCGCAAATGGAATGAAGAACTGAAAGTTTACGAACCCAAGAAGCCATCATGCAGACCAAAACGAAGAAAATTTTCAATCCAAGAAAAACGAAAAATTCTGGAACACGCAAAAGAACATGGTATTAGCAAGGCTGCAAAAGAATATGGCGTAGCCACAAAGATGATTATGGCATGGAATACGGTATATCAAGTCTATACTGTTCGCCCAATGCGTACTTTTACCGATGAATTTAAACAAAAAGCCGCAACATACGCAAAAGAACACAGTGTCTCAACTGCAGCTTATAAATTTGGTGTGACAATAACTTCTATACGAGATTGGTTATCAAAAACAAAATAGAAATTGATTTTTCGTCTTTATAATTTTACACCATATTTTCCACGATTGATTGGACGGTACGACAATGCTTCGGCCAGGTCAGACATTTCAATATTATCAGAACCACGCAAGTCTGCAATCGTGCGGGCCAAACGTTTGATACGATTATAACCACGGGCAGACATCCCCATTTTTTCAGCGGCAGAATTCAAAAATGCCGTTAGCTCATCGTTTAATGCGGCAAATTGTTCCAGTTCAGCACCGTCCAAATAGGCATTAACCTTGCCTTGGCGTGAAATTTGTTTGTTGCGGGCCGCAACAACACGTGTGCGAATTTCTGCACTGGTTTCACGGGGCGAATTATCAGATGTCATTTCCCACGGATTTACCGCATCAACATCAACATGTAAATCAATTCGGTCCAATAATGGGCCAGATATTTTATTCTGGTATGCTTCGGCACAACGGGGCGCACGAGAACACGACAATGCCGCATTTCCCAAGTGTCCACATGGGCATGGATTCATTGCCGCAATCAGTTGAAAACGGGCCGGATATGTCGCATTACGACGGGCCCGAGATATTAAAATACGCCCAGATTCCATAGGCTGGCGCAGAATTTCCAAAGTTGCACGATTGAATTCAGGCAATTCATCCAAGAATAAAACGCCATTATGTGCCAACGATATTTCCCCAGGACGCGCATCAGAGCCGCCACCAGCCAGTGCAACCGGACTGGATGTGTGATGAACACTGCGGAATGGTCTAGATGACTTTAAGCCATTGTTGCCCAATTCACCCGCAATAGAATATATGGTCGATGTTTCCAGGATTTCACTTGCCGTCATTTCTGGCATAATCGTCGGTAAGCGAGATGCCAACATCGTCTTGCCCGATCCCGGAGGTCCAACCATTAACATTGCATGACCACCCGCCGCCGCAATTTCCAGCGCACGTTTAGCCGCCGCCTGGCCATGAACTTCGGACATATCAAGATTAGAATTAGTTGTCGTTTGTGGTGTCGTCAATTCTGGGGTCGGCAATAAATCACGACCTGCGAAATGATTTATCAAATGCACAACATGAAATGGTGCCAAGATATTTTCATGCCCTGCCCAGCGTGCTTCGGCACCTTGGGGACCAGGACAAATTATTCCCAGGTTATGCGCAGATGCCCAAACGCTGGCCGGTAAAACCGCATCTGTTTTTACGATTGCGCCATCCAGCCCTACTTCACCCAAAATTACATACTTTTCCAGTTCTGATTCAGGCAACACACCCAATGCACACAAAATGCCGCACAATATCGGCAAGTCAAAGTGGGACCCGCTTTTTTCCACATCGGCCGGCGATAAATTTACCGTTAACCGCTTTGACGGCAAAGATAGATTTAATGCCGCCAAGACATTACGAATGCGTTCCGCAGATTCTTTGACCGCACGATCCGCCAAACCGATGATGTTAAATTCAGGCTTTGCCATGCCTGCAGACAATTGAACCTGGACATCAATGGGGGTTGCATCCATACCATTAAAAATAATTGAATTCAAAGATATCATGTGTGCATATTATAACTTGAATTAAGTTTGTGCAAGTTATAATATACCCAATATTAACGAAAGGATTATGAATGCCCGCAAAAAATAAAAATGTCGCACGTGAATGGTTTAACACTATATTTTATGGCGCACTTATCGCAATCGTGTTCCGCAGTTTCTTGTTGGAACCATTCAATATCCCGTCTGGGTCAATGATTCCAAGTCTGCATGTCGGCGACCATATTTTTGTAACAAAATGGTCTTATGGGTATTCACGGTATTCTTTCCCGTTTGGTTCTTGGAAATTATGGAATGGACGTTTTTGGGCAACCGAACCAGAAGTTGGGGATGTCGTCGTGTTCCGCAACCCAATCAACGAATCCCAGGATTATGTTAAGCGTCTGATTGGAAAACCAGGCGACAAAATTCAGATGATAAATGGCCGCTTGCATATAAATGGCGAACAGGTGCAACGAGACGACGAAAGACCGTATGTATGGGCGGTGTTGCCAAAGTCTATGCGTGGGGTCGGTTATTACAAAGACGAAATGTCAATCAAAGGCAACAAGATTTGGGTGAATAATGAACCCGCACCGTATAATTACACAGTTGAATATAAATCTGATAGTCTGTGCAATATGTATAACGGAATGTGCGGCGTATTTCACGGCAAGGAATACACAGAAACACTGCCCAATGGGGTAAAGCACAGCATCATCGAATTTGGTGACGATAAGTATTTTGATAATACACCGGAATTTGTTGTACCAGAAAACCACCTGTTCTTTATGGGCGATAATCGTGATAACAGTGGGGACAGTCGTAGTGATGTTGGATTTGTTCCACGAGATAATGTCTTGGGCAAGGTTTGGTTTATTTGGTATTCCCACAATTATTATGCACCAATGTTGGCCGTATGGTCGTGGGGCAACAAAATGCGTTGGGACAGATTTGGAATGGGTATAGATTAAAATGAAAAATATAAAATACGAATTCAAAAACAAACAATTGTTGGATTTGGCATTGACGCAAAGCGGCGCAAATGCCGAAATAAACAATGAACGATTGGAATTTATTGGCGATCGTGTGTTGGGCCTTAGTGTGGCGGGGTTGTTGTATGAAATGTATCCAGACGAAACTGAAGGCGAACTGGCACGGCGACACGCAATGCTGGTGTCCACAGAAACACTGGGCAATGTCGCGCGACAATATGGCCTGGATACCAAGGTAAAGCATGGACATATGACCGCCGGTCGTATTCAGCATATTTTGGCCAATGCAATGGAGGCAATATTTGGCGCAATTTATCTGGACGGAGGATTTGATGTTGCGCAAAATGTAATTGTTGACATGTGGCGTGAATTGGCCGCCCAAGATGTCGTCGCCCCTAAAGACCCCAAGACCGCATTACAAGAACTGGTTCAACAAAAGGATGCAGGGAACCTGCCGGTGTATGAATATCTGGAATCCACAGGCGCATCGCATAATCCGGTATTTAATGTTCGGGTAAGTGCGATGGGAAAGTCTGCGACCGGCAAAGGAACATCAAAAAAAGGTGCCAGCATTGATGCCGCACAAAATCTGTTGAAAATCCTTGCAATTTAGATTGTGGGGCATTAAAATCGACACATAATAAATAAAGAAAAAAGGAAAAAATATGTTTTCAATCTTACTGGTTTTATTGATTATCGTTGCAGTTATGATGATTGGCTTGATTTTATTACAAAAGTCCGAAGGGTCTGGGATGTCTGGGTCTGCGGCGGCATCTATGTTCGGTGGTGCACTAACTGGGGCAGCCGCTGGCAATTTCTTGACACGGGCAACCGCATGGTTGGCGACAATATTCTTTATATTGTGCACCGCATTGGCGTTGGTTGCTGCAAAGTCTGATATGGCAAATCCACAACAAAGCGATTTGCGCAACGAAATTATTATGCAGGAAAACGCTGTGCCGGCCGAACCTTTGACGCAAGATGCAGTCACAGAATAAAAAATACCGCCAAATGGCGGTTTTTTTAACGCTGCAATGATTGAATATGCGACAAGTATGAATTTACATGACGTTCCAATGCGTGACGCACAAGCTGCCGAGGATTATTATCACGAACATCGATAAGCCTAGCCCCATTTGCATCAAGTATCACATAACCATTTACCTTGGACTGATGATCGTATGATACAAACATTGGCAAGCACGATTTGTTAACCTGTTTTACGATCTCTTTGTCCAAACCACATGCACGAGCCAATACTGGATTACAGTGGAATACTGGTGTCACAACGCATCGTGGATAGGATAAATTTTTTTGATAATCCGTCCAGCTTAACCCCTTGTATCCCATGGATTCATAAAACAAACGCGCCTTGGACATGGATATCAATTCGATATATCGTGCAGACATAATCGATGCTGCATCTTGGGCCATGGTTAGTAATCTGCGGCCAATGTGTTGACCTTGGTATTGTGGGTCAACATGTAACTGCTGCAGGTGAGCCACATTCTTGTGCACAACGCCATGAACACATCCAATCATGTTATGGTTGGCATCATACGCACCAAACGCAAAATTCCCTGAATATGATTGCCAATTTTGTTCGTAATCTTGATGCGCAACAATGATATCAGAGTTCGTCAACGGCATATTATAATCTGCGGTCATTGTGGCATTGCGAATACGCAAAAAATCATCCCAGACGCCTGGGGCAGATTGATCGAAAATCGGTTGAATATATATATCACTCATAACACTCAATATATAATACACATAAATCATTTGTCAAGTGCATGACTAAAAATTCAAATCTATTCTTGGAAAGTGTGAATGCGTAGCATCGGTTAGCACATGTAAATCATGCGCCCCAACCCACCGTCGTGACAATTCATTTGGAACAACACGATCGCCCAAGGCAATATAATGCGACTGCCTTACATGCGGTAATGTATTCATGTCAAGAGAATGTATCAATGGCACATCCCCAAAATATGATGTCCAATCAGAATGATTCAAGACACCCGCTACTGTTATCCATTTTTGTACATTTAATTCAGGATGTCGATGAATTATCAGACCACTTATCATTGCGCCGCCAGAATAACCAATCAATACAACCGGGCGATTTTGCGCAATATTTGTAATAACAAGGGCCATCGCATCCACAATTTGTGCAGAAAAACGACCATCTGTCCAATCTTTTTCTGAACAAAGTAGGGAATTTACAAATTGGCATGGACGTGCCATATAAACAACATTTGGCGATATGTCACGGGCCGCCAAATCACGGACCAATGTTCCAGTTGGCGTCGGATTCGATGTCGGACGACCATAGGCATCGAACGAATTACCATCACCTTCGATATAAATGTGAATTGGGGACGCAGTATCAGAAATATCAGAATATGTCGCAATATTATACCCGTTGGCAGAAACAACCCGGTATGTCCAATCAGACAGGATATCCCATGATGACACACATCCAGTCAACAAAAGCACAAAAAATGGAATCACTCGCCACATGTTTTATAGTCTAGTCTTTGTTCAAAAAAAGTCAAAATATTTTTCACTAATACTTGACAAATATGTTGACAAATACTATTTAAGGGTTATAATAGTTGCAAAAACAAGTCATAAAGAGGATTACAATGACAGATAAAAAACAAGTAAAAAAGGCGGCACGCAAATTACAGCGCACACGCACAGTAAAAAAGAATTTGTGCAATAGTTTCTGGAAAAAATTTTGGTCCATTGTATGTTGGCCTTTTAAGCAAATCGCAACAATCATGCGCAAAATCTGGACATGGGTCTGTGGGTTGGATTTAATCGGCGTATTAAATATGGCATTGTTGGTGGCAATTATCGTTCTATTTTCAATGCTGATTATGGATTTGATTGGATGCAAAACACAAGAAATCGTCGTTGTTTCAGAACCAATCCCAGTTGTCACAGAAAATAAAAAACTTGAAAAACCAGTACGCGCAGTACTTCCAATTTCCCAAAATAATACAGAAACAGTTAATGTTGTACCTGTACAAAAATCAGAAGTTGAAATTGTAAAAAAACAAACCGCCAAACAAAACAAAAAGTTAATGGGCGATGTTATTATCGACAGCCGTGGCGCAGGTGCAATTTTACAAAAAGATTATCAAGTTAACGGCAATCTGTATTTACAGAATATGCGCAAATACACATTGCCATGTAATGTTCGCATCAACGGAAACCTGTTTCTGCGTGATGTAAACATGTTGCAATTCTGTGGCGAATTTGTTGTCACAGGCAACATCTATGTCAGCCCACGTTCTTCTTTTGGTCCATTGCCAAAAAACGCACGCATTGGCGGACATGTTGTTCTGTAACCAGTCATCAGAACAAAAAGCAAAAAGTAATCATGTATTCTCTCCTTTGAAATACCGTCATTTATTGGCGGTATTTTTTTGTGGCGTGATATAAAAAAAATGTACTATAATAAATACATCCAAACAAAAAGAGGGAAAAATGTTCGAAAAACTGTTAAATGTTTTATCCAATAATTTAGGCTATACTGTTGTGTTAGCTGTGTCCATCCTGCTGTTCGCAGTATTTTCTGACGGACTGGTACCGGGCTTGATTACCGCTGTGTCTGCACTGTTGGCTTATACATGTGTGGCCGCGTTATATGCAGAATACAAAAAAGAAGGTGCAAAAAAAGCAGCACCTGCGAAAAAAGCACCTGCAAAAAAGACAGCAAAAAGAAAATAATCACAATCCCGCATCATGCGGGATTTTTATTTGATGCAGCATTCAGATTTCATTTTTTTCAGACCATATTTTGTGATATAATATATGGCATGAGAAAGAGAAATATTTTTATTTTGCCCGTATTATCATGTATGATGGCAATGCCTGCGGTGGCTAATTGGCAATACCCAGGCACTTATGTTGGCGACGGTTGGTACGAAGACGACGGAACCCGTTTTGTGATTTCGGCACGTGGGGGCGCATCGTTCGGCTTTGCGGATATAAAGAATAATGTTGGGGCGGTTGTAAACGAATACTTTATCAGCCCAGATGGCACAACCGTTGTTTCGGCAACTTATTATGATGCATGCGTTGAACAAGGTGGATGCGCTGGTTATTTGTCCGCCGGGTTTGGCGATTTGGAAAATTTACCGCCCACCAAGGATTTCAAAGGATTTTCTTTTGCCGCCGGGGCCAGCATTGGTTGGACATTACCAAACCGACCACAGTGGCGTATAGAAGCCGGATGGGATCATATTTCAAAAAGTGACTATAATGCATCACCGATGTTCGAAGGCAGATTAGATTTGACAGGGGGTGATGTTTCGGGTGTTGCGATTGAGGCACAAAGTGCATCTGTGAATTCAACCGTGACAACAGATATTATTAGCGCAATGCTATTCTATGACTTCTTTGACGGTTTGTACAAGCCGCTGCAGACGACAATTCCATATATTGGGTTCGGATTGGGTTATGCAGATACCAAGACAGTATTGAATTTGGCTGACCCATACGGCGACTTGTCCGCCCAGGTTGAATTTCAGCAATTTGGTAAAGTCGATGATTATGGCGTGACACAATTTTATCGTTCCGAAAAGACGACATCAAATGTGGCCGGAATTTTGGCGGCTGGTTTTTCATACGGTATAAGCGAAAAAATGTTTGTTGATATGGGCGTGCGTATTGCGTATATTCCACGCATCAAATGGGGACTTACCAACGCAGACGACACCAGACATCGTGAACTGTTTAGTGCAGAAAACCTGATATACACTAATGTTATGGCCGGAATTCGATTTGAATTCTAGATTAAAAAAACCGCCAATTGGCGGTTTTTTTTATTTCAGATAAAAAGTTATCGTCGCAACAACACGAACTTTTTTATTTATCGCCTGGCGTTCATTGGATGACCAGGTGTCTGTTGGGTCACGGGATTCAATACTAAACACCCCTTGGTTTGCACTTTTGATTTTCCCCAGACGTGCATCAGCATCTTTGGCGAATTGTTCGCCAGCAGCGGTGGCGTTCTTGGTCGCCTGCTCTATCATCGATATTTTGATATCGTTCAGACCATTAAAGATATAAATTGGACCAGCGTAGTCTTCGGTAATTGTAATACCACGACGAACCAATTCCCCCATACGACGAGACAACGCATCAACCAACATCACATTATTTGAACGAACCATTACGCCAGTTTCAATCACATAACGGCCATCATTGTTCTGATTCTTTAATTCTGCATCAGAATAGCCGGCGTATTTGTCACGAACCTGGACACGCAGATTTTGAATGTCAGATGGTGAAAATCCGGCATCGGTTAAAAAAGTATGAATGTCAGCAATATCGGAATCAATCTGGGATTGCAATATGGTCAAATCACCGCCAACCCCATTTATTTTAATATTCCATACTGCAGTATCGGCGATAACATCACGTTCGGCCAATCCCTTGACCGTGACAGTGCGCCCAGACATGGCACGATATATGCCATTGCCAATAAAATAACCACCCAGGGCAATACCCAATGATAAAACAATTACCCATACACCCGATAATGATTTCTTGCTAAACTTCATTCTATTCCCCCTTGATAGAGATAGTCTAGAACAAAAGATGGGGGATTGTCAAAGTTAAATATCACGGACAATATTCTGGATTACCCAATTCGCCAACATCAAGCCAAATGTCCCCGTCACAGTAATTATAGACCCCAAATTCTTGGCATGACCGATTACTGGCACAGGCTTTTCAGTAGAATACACCACTGGAAAATCCGGTAAATCACAATCCCGCACCAATTTACGCACACGGGATGCCAATGGACATACAGTCGTCTTGGAAATTGGCGCAATTTTTATTTGGGTGATATCTGTTTTTGATGCCGCACCCATAGATGATATAAATGGAATATTGTGGTTATGCGCCCATTTGTATAGTGCGACCTTGGATTCAACAGTATCAATTGCATCGATGATAAAATCTGGAATGACATCCAGAGTGGTGTCTGCATCAAAAAACACGTTTAATACATCGACTTGTGTATCTGGATTTATATCACGAATACGAGTTGCCGCAACATCTACCTTTGGCAAGCCAATTGTTGATTCCAACGCAAACAACTGGCGGTTAATATTTGTGCGTTCAACAGTATCAAAGTCAACTATAATCAAGTGTCCAACCCCAGAACGTGCCAAGGCTTCGATTGCAAAAGAACCGACCGCACCACATCCAACAACCATAACCGTTGCGTTGCGCAATTTCTGGACACCTTGGTCGCCAAACAGCAAATGTGTTCTGTGTAATCTATCCATGTTTTAACATCCGATTTGTGTTATCGTATATTATATCGGCCATTTTATCAGGGTCAACCCCCAAAATATCGGCGATTTTATTAACAATTCCAATGACAGCAGATGGGTTTTCCGAGTCTGTTTCTGCCAAAATTCGATTATGCGGCGTTGCCAATATACAAGATGGATTTCGAAGATTGCGGCCACCATACGAAAAGTACATGTTATATTCTGTGGCGAATTTTTGAATCATATTCACAGGTCCATTATAGCCATGCGCCAAGATAAATGGCGGCAAATTGTTCCGGTTTATCTTCAATATATTTGCCATTTTATCCCACACGCCAACACAATGAATGCAAACACCACGGTCAAGTTCATGCGCCATCGTTAATTGACGAATAAAAGCGGAAATTTGTGTTTCCATGGCTGGCTTATGCTTGTCCAGACCGATTTCACCAACCAATAATCCTGGATTATCTGTTAATATTTTATACAAATACACATCCCAATCATGGGGCAATTCTGATATATACCATGGATGCACCCCAATGGCACCGTATGCCCCACCCCGAACCAGGGCAAGAACGGTCGCCCAATCAGAAATGCGGGCTGCATTTACAATTGCCCCAACTTCTGGGGTGTGTGAAGCATGGCAATGTGCATCAATATATTTCTGCATGATATTTTTAAGAACCCGCATTGTGCGGGTTCGGGGGGGTTAATCCAAGTTCTTTAGTAATATGTCTTTCATTTCGTTTGGCAACATGCCGGTGGTGGAATAACCACAATCAACATGGTGGGTTTCACCCGTCACACCAGATGATAAATCACTGAACAAATAGATTGCAGCGCCGGACACATCGTCCAGGGTCATGTTGCGGCGCAAAGGCGTTGTTTCTGCATTCAAACGCAACATTGCCTTGAATCCGCCAACCCCGCTGGATGCCAAGGTCATAATTGGCCCAGCACTGATTGCATTTACACGGATGCCGTCACGCCCCAGGTCAGATGCCAGATAGCGAACGCTGCTGTCCAAGGCAGACTTTGCAACACCCATTACATTATAATTTGGAACAGACTTTTCCCCGCCATAGTATGTCAATGTGACAATCGAACCGCCGTTTGACATTAGTCTTGATGCACGGCGTGTAATATCAACCAAAGAATAAACAGATATGTCCATTGTATTCTTGAAATTTTCACGACTAGTATCTGCATAACGGCCGGTCAATTCATTCTTGTCAGAAAATGCAATCGCATGCAACACACCGTCCAGTTGTCCCCATTCAGACTCAATTTTATTGAACAAGTCATCCATTTGTTCATCGTTCTGGACATTACATTCTTGGACAAATTTGGCACCAATTGATTCTGCCAATGGACGAACCCGCTTTTCCAGCGCAGGCATCGCATACGGCATTGCAATTTCAGCACCCATTTCATGTGCACGCTTGGCAATTGCCCATGCCATAGACCAATCGTTGGCAACACCTGTGATTAAAATCTTTTTTCCCTTTAATAACATTATATTTTCCTTTGCGTTATTCTTTATTGGACAAGGTAAAATATATCACGAAAAAAAATCCCCTGCAATAATAATCACAGGGGTATATTTTCAGGACTTATTTTCGACCAATACAAGAATATCGGAATCCATGTGCAATTGCATCATCTGGATTCAACATGTTGCGACAATCAACAATCACATTACCACGCATCAATTCAGATACACGACCCAAGTCCAGTTTGCGAAAATCGTCCCATTCAGTCAATATCGCCAAGACATCCGCCCCTGCAATTGCGGCGTACATATCAGATGCATATTCAATAGAACCATCCGGCAGAACACGTTTTGCCGTTTCCATTGCCTGGGGGTCATATGCGGTAATTTGAACATTGTGCGGCAACAAGTCTGATATGATTTCAATCGCCGGGCTTTCACGACAATCATCTGTGCCATTTTTGAATGCAAGACCCAGAACCGCAATCTTTGGTTTTTCAATTCCAGACACCGTTTCCAATATACGATTTGCCATCATTGTTTTGCGGGCACGATTACCGTGTATCGCCGCCTTTATCAAGGTCATATCAACACCGTTTTCATCCGCCATATATGCCATCGCAGATGTGTCTTTTGGAAAACACGAACCGCCATAACCGGGACCTGCATTCAAAAAACGTGGCCCAATTCGTGTATCCAGCCCCATTCCATGTGCAACTTCGTTAATGTCTGCACCAGAGGCTTCACAGAAATTTGCCATTTCATTGATATAATGAATCTTTATCGCCAAGAATGCATTTGATGCATACTTAATCGTTTCAGAAGAACGACGGTTTACAAATAATATCTTTGTTTTATTGGCAAATGACGCATACAATTCAGAAATTACCGCACGGGCGCGTTCCGAATTGGCACCAACAATGATTCTGTCGGGGTTAAAGAAATCATATACCGCAAATCCTTCGCGCAGGAATTCTGGTAATGACACAACATCAAAATCGGCATCAGGGTTATTGGTACGAATAATCTCTTCGATTTTATCGCCAGTACCGACCGGAACCGTTGATTTTGTCGCAATTACCGTATACCCCGTCAGGTATTTTGCCAATTCAGATGCCGCTGCATGGATATACTTCATATCGGCTGCACCTGTTTCTGGGTGTGGTGGGGTACCAACCGCCAATATCACAATATCTGCATCAGATACGCCATCTGCCATGGATGTTGTGAAATGAATACGACCCGCAGATATGTTCTTGGACAATAATTCTGGCAAACCATCTTCAAATAAGGTCACGCGTCCCGCACGCAACGCATTGATTTTCGTTTCGTCATAATCAATACATGTGACATTATTCCCAAGTTCAGCCAACCCAACGCCCGTAGGCAGACCAACATAGCCCGTACCAACAATTGCAACTTTCATAATCACCCCTGTTTCTTGAATTGCATGTCATACAATGATTTGTATGCGCCATTTTCAATTGTAATTAATTCGTCATGGGTGCCGGATTCGACAATTTCACCATGGTTAATCACAACAATCTTTGATGCGTTCCGAATAGTTGATAGACGATGCGCAATTACAAATACCGTCTTGTCACGCATAAGGTTTTCAATCGCCCGTTGAACAACTGCTTCGGATTTATTATCAAGTGCAGATGTTGCTTCGTCCAGGATTAAAATCGGCGCATCTTTCAAAAACGCACGGGCGATGGCAACACGTTGCTTTTGACCGCCAGACAATAATATGCCACGTTCGCCAATTTGCGTGTCCAGACCGTCTTTTAATGAATTGACAAAGTCTGACAAGCATGACATTTCAATCGCTGTTTTCAACTGTTCTTCGGTGGCATTTTGATTGCCCAACAGGATATTTTCACGAATGGTCCCCGCAAATAAAAAGTTATCCTGGAATACGACTGCAATATTTTCACGCAAGGATTTCAATGTAAATTTGCGAATATCAACATCATCAATATATATACCGCCAGATGTTGCGTCATAAAAACGCGGCAAAAGACTGACCAATGTGGTCTTGCCACCACCAGAATTACCAACCAACGCAATTGTCTGCCCTTGATCCACGGTCAGATTAATATTCTTTAACACAGGGCGACCACGATTATATTCAAACCCCAGATTGCGAAATTCTATTCTTTTATGTGTATGCGGAATTGGTATTGCATCCGATGCGTCACATATCGCAGGACAGCTGTCTAAGATATCAAAAACACGTTCAATCGCCATAAAAGACATCAATACAGAATTATAATTCGAACCAATGCTTTTCATCGGCGTATACAGCATTATCAGCGCCGTTAAAAATGATACAAAACCACCACTGGTTATCGTGCCATTTAATATCAAATATGAACCGTACCAAATTGCAACACCAATACCAAACGACAATATAACATGCATCACGGGTGTCAGCCAACGCGTCCGTTGCATCATCTTAATACGCAAAATAAACACCTTGTCCAGAACCCCGTTAAACTTGTTCTGTTGATAATCAGACAAGTTATATGATGTAATTGTTTTGTTGCCTGCATATGATTCATTATAAACCGTCATCAAGGTAGAATCCGCCGCAATAGATTTCTTCATTACGGATTGAACACGCTTTTTTAATGACATCATTGGCAAAAATGCACCAATCAGTATTGCCGTACAAACAAACGCCAATTGCCACGAATTATAAAACAAAACAAATATCAGTGAAAATGCGGTAAAAAACTTTTGCACAAAGTTCTTTAAGTTTGTTAACAACCCAGAACACGCCATGTCGGCATTGTTATTAAACATGAACAAGATGTCACCAGAATTTTTCTTGTTAAAAAATTCTGTTTCAAAACACAACATCTTTTTGTACAAATCCAATTTCAAAAGATTTGTTATTTTAACCCCAACCCATGTATTCAAATAATTCGCGCCATATGTCAAACCACCTTGGATTGATGTAAACAGAACAATTGCAATCGGGATATACCATGCCGTCTGTAAAGATTTTTCAACCATAACCAAATCCATATATGGCTTTAACGACATGGCAATCACACCGTCCAACATACCAATCGGTGCCGCCAACAAAACAGACATCAATGCACGGCCCCAATACGGCTTTACATACGGCCACATGCGTTTGTAGTTATAAACAAATGAATTTTTCAGAACAATGTTTTGTTTCTTGGACATTATTTAGACTTTTCTGGTTGTGCGTTTTCATCAGCGTATGGGTTTTCCGCAGGTTTACCCCATATTTTCTTTTGCAGCCACAGGCTTAACTTCTTTTTTGTTTGTTGACCAATTAATTTATCAACACGTATTTCACGAACCGCCGCCCCCAATGTACGAACATCAACATCATTAACATACGGATTAGCAATTTCAAATGTGATATGCAATGCACCATCTTTCACCAGTTTTGCCGGAATTATCACAGTGTAAACATCACGATTAGCCATGCACCACTTGGTTAAATTGGTATCGTTTACATATACCGTCACATACTGGCACGGGTCAATAGGATTATATACCCCAAACGCATTCACAGACAGGCGCATGTCCGCACCATCGGCATCTGGGACAAACAATTTTAATTCGGCCGTTTTTGCAGTTATACACCTGTGTTTGGGTTCTTGACCGCCCCATGCACCATCCACAGGAGCAAAGTCACGACTGTTGCCATCTTTGGAAAAATCAATAACTTTGCCAGAATTATACACAACATAGCCATCAGGTACCGAAGATGAACCAAACGAAACACTATTTAATAACCATACCAATCCTGTCACGCACACAATCGTGATAACAGATATAATTAAAAAGATTTTCTTTGTTTTGTGCATGTGTGCCCCCAACTAAAATCTGAAATAGATAAATGGATTATATGTGCTGGCCGCAATGGTTGCCCACGAAAGAACGAACATTACCATCAGCCATATATCAATGCCAATATTGGCAAATTTTTGCCGAAAGTCAATGTTTAACATGTTCTTGAATAATGGCATTGCGCATAATATACAAATCATAAGAGACAACCATTCTTGAACATCCATATAGTGCGGTATACTGTACATCGGATTTGTCGCCAACAAACCAAACATATTCCCAATATAATGCACAGCGTATGAAATTGTATCAGACCGGAATATTACCCAACCAATTATAAATGCCAAAATGGTATATAAATGCTGGGCCAGAGATAATTTCCATGTGCCAGTCCGCTGGTGAATACCAGTCAGCCGTTCTGAGACAATAAAGATGCCGTGCCAGATACCCCAAATAATGAATGTCCATGCCGCACCATGCCAGATTCCCGTCGCCAAAAATACAATGAACAAATTCAAATATGTTCTTTGTTTAGATATGCGGTTCCCACCCAATGGAATGTACAGATATTCGCGAAACCATGTTGATAACGATATGTGCCAACGACGCCAAAATTCTGTTATGGATTTCGAAATGTACGGATAATTAAAGTTTTCCAAAAACTTGAACCCAAATATGTGTCCCAATCCAATCGCCATGTCTGAATAACCAGAAAAATCATAGAACAGTTGGAACGAATATGCAATTGCACCCAGCCACGCAACACCTGTACCAAAATCAGATACAGGTTGGGTAAATATGCTGTCTGCGACGGCACCCATGGTATTTGCCAACAGCATCTTTTTTGCCAAGCCAACAATAAAACGACGCACGCCATACGCAACATTATCATATGTGATTACACGATTATCAATCTGGTCTGCCACATCGTGATATTTGACAATTGGGCCCGCCACCAACTGGGGGAACAGGCATATATATAATGCCAGTTTATAAATATCATATTGAACAGGCGTTTCATCACGATATACATCAATAAGATAAGACATTGCCTGGAAGGTGTAGAAAGATATGCCTATAGGCATAATAACTTCTAAAAATGGTATGTCGGCATTCAATAATCCACCCACATTTTCCATAACAAAATTAAAGTATTTGAAATAGAACAAAAAACCCAAGTCAGCAAGAATTGTTCCAATTAAAATTGGCTTTCTGTATCGGCGGTATTTGTCAAGGCATATTGCGCCAACATAATTTATAATTATGGTTAATAACATAATCGCAACATAGCGAGGTTCACCCCATGCATAGAACAAGATACTGGCCAGCAACAATAACATGTTTGCCAAATTTATATTCTTGCGCACCAGGAAATACAATCCACACACAGCTGGCAAGAACAAAAATAAAAATGTCATAGATGAAAATAACATATCAACGCCCCCAGATTATTTATCCTTGTACAATTTATCAAAGTCATATACATAAGATGACGGCAAATAGAACAGCAATATATCGGTGTCAAAATCCAAGATATGCTTTTCAAAACGGCGCATATCATAGTTATTTTTTACACCTTTTTCTTCATTATTGACACGCAACATCTGGACATTTTTGAATGTACGCGCCATAAACGGCATCAAGAAACCGCCATACGAATTACCCAAAAGTGTCACTTTTTTGTTATAGCCATGCTTGTATGATGTAATGCGACTCATTTTTATCGGGCCATATTGGACATCAAAATTTTTAGTGTCTTTGATATCATAGTATTTGTATTGGGTGTCCAGTGGACAAGTTTTCGCATCCAGACCCAAATTACGACAATCAGACCCAATGTAAAACGGTCGGTCAAACATTCCATTGAAATTACCCAAACGCGGCTTGTTTTTATAGAATACATTAAAATCTTTTTCTTGAACCGATTTTAGTTTTGGGTGTGTCTTCTGCATTTCTTGAATCAATGCACGATAACCCAAAAACGCACCATATTCTGTCCAATGGTGGTCCGTTTTGAAAAATGTCTGTTCGGACGACGGGGTTAAATACAAGTCACGCGGATACAGTATGTTTACACCCAAATTATCGGAAACATATTTCTGAAATTTCTGGATTGATTTGGCACGATCGCCTGTCACATAGACCCCAGGTGCCATACCTTGGAAAACATCTTCTTTGGCAGGTGGTATCATAACATATAACTGAATACCATTTGAACGACAGAACGACTGTAATTTTGCAATATTTTCAGTATATTTTTTTATATCATTGTCCGAAAGCGCCATCCCCATGTCACGCAATACAGATGTATTAAATATCATGCCGTCAGATATCAGCATGGCATTATTGCTGTGCGGATGGTGCGACAGCATATAGTTTAGTCTTTTATGAATGCCAATCAATGCATCACGACCAAAGAAATGATCGTTAAACCAATTATCAAATTCAACGCCATATTTGCTGTTTATGCGACCGTTTATAAACAAGGTCGGTTTAGATGCAAAAGTACGGTTTTCTGTGTCTGATTGGGTCTTGTCAGAAATATGTAGCACAGGAATGCACAGCATGGCAAAAAATAGAACAAGTAGCCATGCATGTTTTGAATCTAGGAAACGCAGAAATCTAATCACAGAATTATACAATTTATACCATGCAAAGAAATACAAACATGCCAATATAAAGAAAACCATAAAATCAAAATGATATGCACGCATCACTTTTACAGGCGATTTATAAACAATAAATGGGTCAATCTGGTCTGAATAAACATGTACAGTTTTGCCGCGGATGTCATATTTGTTTATTTGATGCGTCGTAAAGTTGTTTAGGTCAAGATTGATATTAACATCACCAGAAACAACAATATTTGATACAGACAACACCCCAGGATTATTACCAAAATCAATGCGAATCTTGGATATCTGGGCCACAGGCAATGTAATTGAAACGCGTTTGTCTGACTTTGTCACACGATGTTTAACAGATGACCAGCCACCAGGAACATCCACACCCCGGTTCGAATAAAATATTTCTGTGGTATAATCAGATGTCGCAGACACATCATAAGACACAGTGATATGGGTGCGTGGCATAAATATACGATTAGAGAATATTAGACATAGCACACAAAGAAAAATCGACACAAACAGTCTTTTTTTATTAAAAATCATACCGCAACCCGTTTTTTTAACTACCTTTGTAAGGCTAGCAATTATATTCATTGTCGTCAATAAATATATTGATTTTTTTATGTTTTTATGGTATAATATTCTGTGAATTGACGGACGTTTTTGGTCTGTCTTTTTTTATTGCCCCAACATGCGTGGGGCATTTTGTTTTATATAAATCAAAAGGAAAAAATATGAATAAAATTACTTATTTTGGCGATGGACAAAATAAGATGTTTGCATTTTCATTTGATTTCTTTCAAAACGATGATATTTGCGTGGAAATCAATGGAACAAGGCAGACATCCGGGTACAAGTTGACGCCAATTGCCAGTACAACACCAGTCGATATCCCGTATGTCGGTGGTAATATTACATTTGATAACGCCCCAAGTCAGGCCGACATTGTGACAATTTATCGAAAAATCGTCACCGCCAGAAATATCGATTATCAACCAACCGAAAAAATCGACCCAGAAACACTAAACCAGGACTTTAATTTCTTGATTGAAGTGATAAAAGACTGCCGTAATGCAATTGATGATTTTGATGTCAAGTATGCGGAATTTACTAAATTGCCAGAAATACAAAAATTAACGCAAAAATTAGATATGCTGGGCGACATTACAACAATTGCGCGCACCAGCGACATTGGCGCATTGCAAAATGCGACTTCTTTTACCGCCACAGGGAAAAACACAATTGCAAACCTGGCCACACCGGTGGGCGACACCATTGAATTAAACTTTATCGGAACTGCCGCAGGAACATATACTTATACCGCAGAAAAATCTGGCATCTTATCGTTGGTCTTTGTGCCAAAGACAGGTGGAGACTTTTCGATTCTGTCACATTCGGGGCGAACATTGTGGAATGAAACGATGACTGCAAACATAAGGCGCACAATCCTGTTCCCAATATGCCAAGGAAAAACTATAACTGTTAATGTTCCAGAAATTTCGTATATCAGTTTCCAAAGATTGTTCCCATACCAAGGAGCCCTGTAATGTATTACACAAATAAAATAGAAAACAATAAATTGGGGTCATACACAGATAACCCTGCCCTGGCATTAGAATTGGGTTTTGATATCGTAATTGAAAAAATTCAATTCGGCGCAGACGGATTCGTATATATTGATGGATGTGCACCACAACCCCAAAAAACAGACTATGTTCAAATGCGAGCTGCCGAATATCCAGACATCGCAGAACAATTAGATATGATTTATTGGGATAAAATAAATGGCACCAACACATGGATTGATACCATTGCCACTATCAAAGAAAAATATCCAAAAGAATAAAAAACTGGGCAAATGCCCAGTTTTTTATTTACGACGTGTCTGAGTTTTACGCACCTGTTTTACTGATGCCCGGGGCGACTTTGCCACTTTTGATTTTGGCGCAACAGTTTTTTTAACGGGCGTATTCATATCGTTTAACAGGCCATATATACTGTTTAACTGAGATGTTAACATATCGATAGTTTGTTTTTGTTCACGATGTTCTGCCAACAACCGGTCGACACAATGTGTAGACTTGTCAATACGCGCACCATAATGATGTAATGTCCCCATTAAAGAACGGTACTTATTCGTCTTTTTGATGCGAATACCAAATATGCGTATCTTTAATGTCGCACCATCACGCGTCGCAGACAATACAAATTTTCTGATTTTTGTCGCAATTTTGGCCATATTCGACCAAAAACGGCGGCGCGGGAACAGGCCTGTGATGTCGGCATATTTGCGCCACAAATCATAGAACGCAATATTCGAATGACTCCATGGTTTTTTGGCGTCACAATAATGCAAAATTACAGGATTCGCAAAACCATTCTGTAATTCATATTCACTGTACAATTTTGTAGCGACTGCCTGACGACGTTCTTCTGGAACTGCAACCTTGTTCATAACATTATATTTGAATGGTAATAGTTTAATGTGGCCATAACATGCAACATTCAATACATCTTGGTCCATCATTTTGAAATCTACATTCATCAAGCGCAAGAACCTGGATTCCAGGTTATCTGCACGCATCAATGCCAAATTCCATACCAATACACCCGCATTTACATATTGACGCATATCACCAATATGCAACACGCCTGCATACGCCGGATCTTTGCCCGCATACGGCGCCAAGACACCGGCAATGTATGCGTTTGACATGTCTGTATGGAACATTTCTGATAAGTCACGACATACAATTGTGTCGCCGTCAATCCAAATACACTTTTTATATTGCGGCAACAAACTTGGCAACAACAGACGATAATAGGTGACGATTGAAATATGTTCAATTTGACTGCGGAAAGCAGAAAACTGGTCCCGCATATTCACAAAGTTCACAGTAGAATTGTGACGCGCAGCCATTTTGACAATTAAACGAATATATTTCTTGTTTATCCCAGATGGACATAAGACATAAACATCATATTTGGTTGATGGCTTTTTGTTTTCAAACAATGAACAAATTGCAACAGATGTGCATGGCATATAGTTATTATCGGCGGCAAAGATAATAGGAATGACTTCGTCATCATATTGGTGGTCGCTGATTTGTGGGTAAATGCGCATGCCAGATTCTGCGGTAGCAACACCCAATATGCGTTCGTACACATGGGCCAAGGTTCCACTACCGTGTGTTTCTTGGGAACCACGGAACATGTCGATTGTTAAATTCGCAGTTTTGATAAAATCAAACACAGATGCACGAGCCATAAACATTGTCCCTGCGCAATATTCACGATTATCAGTCTTGAATTTCAGACGGGCAATTTCATCATCAAATAAATTCGACTCTTCGGCAATCGCAGGATTCCCAGACACAGAACGCAACATCAATTTACTGCATATCATGCCAATGTCTGATTCATGGCGGAATACATCCATGTTTTTGGCAAACTGATTTTTATCGCGCAACAAGACATCGATGACTTCATCACGCCACCAGAATCCGACCTTGCCCAGGGCGTTTGGTTGATTTTGGTATGCCTTGGTATGTATTTTCAGCACATAATCATATTGTGATAAATCTGTGTTCTGAATCACATTAATAAACGGCCATACATCGTATCCAGCATTTTCAACCTGGATAATTTGTGCGTCTGGCTTTAACGCCAGGATTTTCTTGCTTGTTTCATCCGTAATTTGGGTGGTGGTCACACACAAATCCCATTCACATCCAGATATATTCGACAGTTTTGTCAGCATATAATCCAGTTGGTCATGATAATACAAGTGCAGATGAACCAACATTTTCTTTTGTGATTTATACGCCAGTACATTTTCAACCATACGCAAAATATTCTGGCGATATATCGTCATGTTTGATGTGTCCAGATATTTCTGGCGGGCATATGAACCCATCTTTTTAATATCATGCTTACCAGATATTATATCTGCCAAAATTCCAGATAACTGATCGGAATTGCCAGTATCAAAAATCCAACCTGTATTGTTATCAACAACATATTTGGCACCGACATTCTTGGTCACGATAATCGGACAGCCCATCATAATACCTTCCAACGCAACCAAAGAACAACTTTCGTCGGTTGATGGGACGATAACAACATCTGTGCGTTTGTACAAATCAACCTTGTCATCGATGTTATCAATTTCGCCCAGGTATGATATGTTATCGCAACCATCAATTGCATTCAAAATAGATTTTGAATATTCACCCTGGAAAGAACGACCAACCAACGACAAATGAATTTTATTTTGCATTGATTCAGGTAATTTCTTGACCGCATCGATTACCGTCATGAAACCTTTGCGGGGTTCAAAGTTACCTAAAACAGCAATGTTTAAGCGACGGCCGATATTAAACCGCTTTTTATAGCCATCGTTCAGGTCTTCGACACAGTTATGACATACACGAACCGTTGTGTTAAATGTCCGATCAATATAATCTTTGGCATATTCACTGACGCAGAAGATTTCCGTGTTGTATGAGTGTTCCAACAATGCCAGACGATTCTTGTTCATGAATGATGGGATGTTTTCCGCTTCACGAATATACCACAGACAATGAACATGACGCTGGATTGACCTTAACGCAACATCGGTCAAAATGGTGTTGCAGATTGCTAAATCAAACTGACGAACCCGGGCGACAACGGATGGATTCGAAAATTCTGATTCTGGGATATGGACAACTTCTATACCAAATTTATTAAATTCGCGTTCAAAGTTTCCAGCCTTTAATGTCCATACGGTCAGGTGATAATTATCTTTTAAAACCTTGCACATGCGCAACAACGAATGCGGTGCCCCAGAATACGACATTTCATTGGAAACCAGCAACAACTTTGGCTTGTCACCATTTTTTCCATTGTTATTCTGCAATTTTTGACATAATGATAATGGTTTAGAATAAAAGATATTATCTGAAAAGACAACATTCTGGAACAGTTCTTCTTCGGATTCTGATGAATACCAGAATGCGTATTCTGGGGCCTTTCTGATTGCGTTTGCATCAGAGATTTGCAAATGTTTCAGATATGGTCCGAATACCGTCTTGATGTTTTCAATAAAATTCATACATGAATCATGTATTGTATTCATGTCTGATACCATTTCTGGTGAGAAATCTTGGGATTCAAACATCGGCGTACCCGCAGAATCAAAACCAATACATGCCCCAGATAATGGTGAAAATATTTCTTCCAAGATAATATGTTCCAAGGGATAATTAAATGTGCCATCAAACAACACTTTGGTTGTGGTTTTATTTTTTTCATCCATGGCAATGTTTTTGTTATCTTGCCAGACATATACCTTGTCAAATGGAGTCTTGGTAATTTGCGTCAAGGCATCAGATACAGAACCGCCATAACCCAAATCAAATATAATATTTCGCCCCTTGCACGCCAGGGATGTATAATACTTAATCGTGTTCTTTTTTAATTCGTTGATATGTTTTGTTATGTCTTTTTTGAATCGAGATAAAATTTCGATACATTCAGACTTGTTATTATTAAATACCAAATCTAATTCTTCAGCAGACAAGGATTTAATAATCTTGTCATGCAGTTTTGCATCCAAAATATAACAATCAATTATATTCGCCAATGTATAGCGGGTGCTGCCAGCGGTTGCCAATGTTTCCAGATAGTCAAAAAACTCAACGCCACGCGCCATATAGTATGCACGACGACCTGCATATACATATTCTGATTCAATGCCACCAAAAATCGGACGCAACGCATCATAGACACGGTTTGGCATATAGCCATCACGAGATGCAAAGAACATCTTTTTATATTTCTTTTGCATTTTCTTGTCTAATAACATTGAACTGGCGATATAATACAACATTGGCGATAGGTACATATATGCCAAAGACTGATGATTTTCAAAAATACGCGCCTTGCTTAACGGGTTTTGTTCGCTGTCCCCGTATGTGAAGTTTATCGCAAAACCCATCAAAATACGGGTCATTGGGTCATCACTTACCAAACGATTGAATACACGAGCATACATAGAACGCGACAACACGCAATCCATAACCGATGGAACATATGCCGCCACCATGCCAAATTCTGATGGCTTTACAAAGTCTGATTCACGATTATCGCCGATATGCAATACATTTTGTGGGGCAATATTTAATTCGCCCATCACCGCACGGAATAACTTGCCATTAGATTTACGCGCAAAATATTCGTTAGAAACATAAACTTGTTCAATCTTGTCAAATCCCTTGGCGTGTAATATATTTTTAAGGACATCTGACGGTAAATACATATCAGATATCGCAATAACCTTTTTGTTCTGGGACAACGCCAGGTCGTAAAGACGACGACCGTCTTGGCGTGGGAATAATAATTGGGATTCACAATTGATTTCTTCGGCCATTAATGCGTTGGCCACATCAGCAGTCAGATTATATTTTTGGCGAATATATGTATAGATATCTGCAATAGATGCATTCGGATTTTTCATTTCCGCTTCGGCATTATGGCGCATTGCCACAAAATCAACATGGTACTTTTTATCAACACGGGCCGCAATTAAATGAAAAATATCGCGTGGTTCAACAACTGGACGAACCAACAATGTATCAAAGATATCAAAACTGACACAGGTAATTTTTGAATCTTGGATTTGTTTACGTGCCTTGTCCAAATATCCAGATAAATCGATGTGTTCGGTTTTTGGTTGAACCGGGCGAATTTTACGGCCTTCGTTAATGCCGTATTGCAAATAGTGAACCAATGGACAAACCATTGCTGCCAAGACATCTTGGTTTTCACGCAGATATGATGCACCGTCAAATTCAGGTCCAGGATTGCGCCCTTCTTTCCATCCAAATGTTAAATAATGGTGGATTGAATCCATTTTTGCATCCGCAACATCTGGATATTGTTTCAAATACCATTCTTTGTTAAACAACTTTGATTTTGAAAGTAATTTATATGCACCATTGCGTTTAAAATTTTGAGCCATGCCTTTTACCCCCAGAAACTAATTCTTAGTTATTGTCATTCAATCGTCGAAAGACCTTGCTTACTGGTAATACATCAAACAGATATACCTTGTAGCAAGTTTGGTGTGAGCCTTCGTGTTGCAGACGCTTTATCGTTATCAATGGTATTGATAAGATTGTCAGACGATATGCCTTGGTATAATTTGCATTCCTGGATGATGACTGACTGGCAAATGGGATACCACAGCGTACCGCATTGTGATAGATGTCATCAACCAACACATCTGTTGTATATGGATATAAATATTGTAATCCAAATAGGTTTTCAAGGCCTGCTTTCTTTACAAATGGAATACCGCACTTTAACATATTCAACGGTTTGTGATACATACTGTGCACAATATCACCGTTTTCGCCGCTAATAAATGTGGACATTTTATAGCCGTGTTGCAAAATCTGGCGGGTCAATCCGACTTCATACTTTAATACAATCAATTGCTTGTCAGATTGTGGACACACAGAATTCATAAAATTATATATAAAATCAGCAGTCGCAACACGACGAGATATACCAACAAACCATGATTGAACCTGGGGCGGTGTCCATTTGTTTTCAAAATCAATCATACCGGTTAAATCGACCCCACGAGATTCCAAATCAGTTAAAATTGGCAAGATATCATATAGGGGACCATAAACACTGTCGTTGCACAGGTATATCCAATCATATTTGGATAACAAATCGTTCTTGTGGGCATATTGATATGCACGCTTGTACGATCCAAAGTCATATTCGCCATGGCGAACCCCAGATGCGTGCAACATATTTGAAATGCCCGATAATTTTTGCATTTCTGATTCAGGCACATCGCAATCCATCACCAATATGACATCACCTAATTTCGACAATGATGCTAAATAATGAACCAAGGTATTATCAATGATGCCATCTTGGTCATAGCCTGCAAAAAGAAACAAACGCTTTGTCGCCATTATTTTGTGCCTTTGGTTTATCTTATACAGTCTTGCCAACTTAGTGCAAAAACCGTATAAAATCAACATTATTTTCAAAATTGTAAAAAAGACATCTGAATGCAGATGTCGGGAAGGTAGTTATTCAAAAACGCTTGAACTTGTGACCTTTGACCAGGGGTCTGTTGTATAGTCACAACTTCCCGACCAAGGTCGGGACCAGATTAGTTTCTGCGTTTTTTGGGCAACTACTCCCAATAATCCACTAACTGTGTCTTGTTTCGTGGGCTATTTAAGCAAAGAAAACTTTCTTTGGCAAGAAAAAAGCTGATTTTTTCATATTGTTTTATTTATATCGATTTTCTATAATGCATGTTATGAAAAATACGCCTGATTTATTTATTTTATCTGAACACAGCGATTTATTAAAAAAATTGCATGAATGGGATATTGCATATCATCAAAATGATGCACCAATCGTTGATGATGCAACATATGATGCCGTGAAAAAACGGGCATTGGAAATCGAAACACAGTTCCCAGAATTGGCGAAAAATGGCGCATCAACACATGTCGGGGCGGCAGTATCTGAAAAGTTTCAATCCATGGCACATAGCGTGCCAATGCTGTCCATTGCCGATGTCTTCAATGAAAACGAAGTGGCCGACTGGTTCAATAAATTATCTTCACGGGACATATTCATTGAACTGAAAGTCGATGGGGTATCTTATTCGGCACGATATGAACATGGCAAACTGGTGCGGGGTTTGACCCGGGGCAGCGGGGTCTTGGGCGAAGATATCACAGAAAACTTGAAAACAATCCCAGATATTCCCCAGGTGCTGACTGGTGATTTCCCAGATATTATCGAAATACGCGGTGAAGTTTATATGGCCAGAAATGACTTTATCGCATTAAATACAGAATCAGACAAGCAATTCGCAAACCCACGAAATGCCGCCGCCGGGTCTTTGCGCCAACTGAACCCTGCAATTACTGCAACCCGTAAACTTAGCGCATTTGCGTACACATACGGCGAAATTTCTGGGCGAAATTTTGCAACACAATCTGAATATTTTGACAGATTGGAATCGTGGGGATTCAAAACAACACGAAAGTGGGCCAGGCATGCCGATAACATGATTGATATTCAATTGGTATACAATGATATCATGATGATGCGACCAGATATTCCGTTTGATATCGATGGACTGGTGCTGAAAGTTAATGATATCGCAACCCAAGAAAAAATGGGCAGTCGTGCAAACAGCCCCAGATGGGAAGTTGCATATAAATTCCCAGCCGCACGGGCAATCACAACATTGCAAGATATCACAATCCAAGTCGGACGCACGGGTGTATTAACGCCGGTGGCAGAATTAGAACCAATTAACATTGGCGGTGTGGTTGTGTCACGCGCAACATTACATAATGCTGACGAGATACAAAGACTGGGGGTACGGGTCGGCGACAAGGTTATTGTTCAACGGGCTGGCGATGTTATCCCACAAATTGTTGCCGTGGCAGAAAGTACAAAAGGTGCATCAGAATTTGTATTTCCAACAAAATGCCCAGTATGTGGTGCAAATGTTATTCAAGAATCTGGGGCGGTCGCACGCAGATGTGTAAATTCGTTGGGATGTCCTGCCCAGATGATCGGTGAACTGGAACACTTTGTCTCACGCAAAGGGTTTGATATTGACGGCCTGGGGACAAAACAACTGGAAAACTTTGTTGCACGTGGGTGGATTACCGGGGCCGCAGATATATTTACATTAGTGTCACAACACGGCGATAAAATAAGAAACCTGGACGGATTTGGAGACAAATCTGTGGCAAATCTGAATGCGTCTATTCAAAAGGCACGAAATGTCGAACTGCATCGTTTATTGTTCGCAATTGGAATACCAGATGTTGGCGAAGTGACTGCAAAAATTCTGGCTAGGGCGTTTGGTTCATTGGAAGAAATCAGGAATGCACCGGCATGGAAACTGGTTCAAATTGACGGAATTGGCGAGGTTATGGCAAACGAAATTGTGTCTTTCTTTGCTGATGAACATAACGCACGGGCGTTGGATGCGCTGTTGAAACACATAAATATCAAAAACCCAGATATTACCCAAGTGTCACAAGATGGGATATTGGCCGGGAAAAAGATAGTGCTGACCGGGACTTTGATGAAATACACACGGGACGAAGCACGGGAAATACTGGAAAAAATGGGTGCAACCGTATCAGGCAGCGTATCATCAAAAACAGATATCGTGTTGGCCGGTGCAGATGCAGGCAGCAAATTGACCAAGGCACAAAGTCTGGGGATTACAATATGGGGCGAAGACGATTTGGACAATGTAATCACACAATCGGGGCAATAAAAAACGCCCCATTTTTTGTGGGGCGTGGACATGAAACTTATGAACATTATTAACGATCGTTGCGTGCAACTGGACGATCGACAAACATCCATATCAGCCAAATCAATGCAGCGACACCAATAATCGCATATACAATGTTACTGGCCAATGTTGCCGGGCCAAATAAAAACGCAACCAAGTCAAAACCAAAGATACCAACCAGTCCCCAGTTCAAGGCACCGATAAAAGTCAATGGTATAAGAACATAGTTTGTTAGTCCTCTCATCTTTTCTCTCCTTATTCAAGATTTGATTTTGTCTTGTGATAAGACACACATATTATAAACCGTTTTATATTGACACGCAATCACAATACAACACTTAGGAAAAGGTTCCTGGAACCGTTTTTTTAATAATATACCAGAACTAATTGCCGCAAGATGTAAAAAATCATATCAGAATATATGCAACACATGTTTCAGACACAGATATTGCATTAAATGACATACGCCAAAAATAAATTATTTTTTACGAAATCTGTGTTCAAAACGCATCTGGGTTAACATTTTGTCCAACGCATTACAATATGCCAACACAACATCTTGTATTTCAACACGAACCATTGTGAATGCCGCTTCTAGTTGTGGCGAAAGCTTGTCTTGGAATATGCAATAATTATCATAAGTGAAATATGTATTAGCAATTTCATAAAAGCGTTCGTTAAATAAATTCTTGCGATTTAAGCGGTATTCTTGAGATAATCTGCCAAGGTAATCAATTCCTATCGTCTTGTATTGCAAATCTAGTTCGACACCGCTGCGCACAACATCGGTTATCTTGGACAAATAAAAGTCCAATCCATGACCGTCTGCAAATTCTTGAACACCCGCCGAGATGGCATATGCAACGCTATACGCATTTATACCACGTTTTTTTGCATCAGGATCTGTGTATAATGCAGTTGCAGCAAATGCAGATATTTCGTCCAGGCAATACAATGCGATTTCTTGAAAGTAATTAATCCCTGTATTATCAGTCACATCACCACAGGTTATATTATTGTGCCAATGATGCTTTTCATGAACAAGAAAGCCTTCCTTGTTGTCTTCTAAAAGCTTTATTATCTCAGATGCCTTGGCAACTTTATCCGCCGGAACAGTTGGACCAATTTTATAATCACGCACGATAATTGTTTTTGTGCCTGTATAATACTGGGCCGCAGTTTGCCCCACCAAAAAATCATCAATATTTTTATCGTTCAGCACAACTTTTTTATGTACTATTTTCGGCTTATTCATATAAAATGCCCCTTGAACCATCATGGGGTAACTATAATACATGATAACTTTTTGTCAACACTAAAAAATCATTAATTTGTATTGCTTATCGATTTATTTAGTAATAATTTCACGAAATATTTCTGCGGGAATGGTACCGCCTGTGATTTTGGAATCCATTGGGGTAAAATCATCATTACCCATCCATACCCCAATTACCAATTCCCCATTCGATCCAACAAACCATGCATCACGGTTTTCATTACTGGTTCCCGTTTTGCCCCCCAATACGCCATTGGCACGGGCACGCCCACCGGTACCACCAACCGCTACGACATCTGACAGCAATGCCCGCATGGAATCAACCGTGTATGGCTGAAGCACCATTATCGGGTCAGACGGATTGCGTTCATATATCAAATTACCGTGCATGTCTGTGACACGGGTGATTGAATACGGTCGCACAGAATACCCATCATTCCAGATGACCGCATATATGTTGGTTAAATCCAACAAACTCATTTCCGATGCGCCCAAGACAGTTGAATATTCACGACGCAACTTGGTACCAACCCCCAAACGTCCCGCCATAGACAGCACGGTATCAATACCGTATGTTTCTGTCAGTTTTAACGGTACAGAATTCACACTTTTTGCAAAGGCCGTCGCCAATGTGATATCGCCATAATATTTTTCGTTGTAATTCTTGGGACTGTAATCACCAATTGCAAATGGTGAATCATTTACATATGAATCTGGCAGCATACCGTTTTCCAATGCCACCAAATAGATAACTGGCTTGAATGCACTGCCGGGTTGGCGGGGGGATGTGGCACGGTTAAACTGGCTGGCCTGGTAATCAGAACCGCCAGACATTGCACGCAATGCGCCATCAGGATTCATTGCGACAACCGCCCCTTGGTATGGCGACACAGATTTAGACAATGTTGCAGCAACACGATCTTGTAAATCTGCATCCATCGTAGTGTACACATACATATCAGATTCAAATTCACCTAATCTGGAACGCAATTCATCCATAACAAAATCGGTCCAATATCGATAAAGATTTGTGTCCGATGCCGGTGTTGCCGGTGCCAAGCTTTGCGCCGCCAGTCGTGCCTGGTTTATTGTGATATATCCTTGGCGGACCATTTCTTGTAATATAACACGGGCACGCTTTATGTTTTTGTCAGGGTTGCGCAAGGGACTGTATGTCGTGGGTGCCTTTAACATTGCGGCAATCTGGGCCGCCTGGGCGATGGTCATTTGGGTGGCCGGCGTCTGGAACATGGCACGGGATGCTGCATCAATGCCACGCATACCACCAACCAACGACACACGGTTCATATACAAATCCAGAACCTGATTCTTGTTAAAACGATTTTCCAACCAATATGACAAGATTAACTCTTGCACCTTGCGCGAGATTTTCTTTTCACGGGACAGGAATATATTCTTGGCGGTTTGTTGTGTTATCGTTGAACCGCCCGATGCTGCACGGCCCTTTATCGCATTAGACACAATTGCACGTGATATGCCACGAATATCAATCGGTCCGTGTTGGAAAAATCGTTTATCTTCGATTGCGACGATTGCCTGCCATACATGAGGTGGCAGGGTTTCAACAGACACAGGCGTTCCCATAATACGGTTCGCACTTCGTATCTCGTTCCCGTTCTGGTCCAAGAAAACAACCGTCGCAGTTCGAGTTTCATGCAATATCGCATCCAATGACGGCATCCGCATGTATATAAATCCAACATAGCCCGCAATTGCAACACAACCCAATAGAAAAACATTCAAAATCCACACGAACAATCGACGCCCAAAAGACGGGCTTTCTGCGTTTTTTTCATGTGTATTTCGGCAGGATTGGCGCAATGTTTTCTCCTTGTGTAATGTTATGCTAGCACATTTATCTTGCCTTGCGCCAGTATTTATAATTATAATTGTCACACATATTAACAAGGAATAAATGCGCATGAAAAAATTCGTAATGTTATTGGTATGTGCGGCGACAATGCCAGCAATGGCCAACGATTATATGGATGAATATGACTACTATGACGATTATGAATATGTCGATTATGGATCAACAAGTGCAAGATATGACACATACGCAGGTGTCAGGTTGCACAAAAATGAACGCATTTCGTTCAAATATGATATTCACGATGGCGGAAATTCAACGATACGCAAAGATACTTTTGGTTTCGGCGCAGTATTTGGAAACAGAATCAGCAACCATGTAAAAATCGAATTTGAAACAATGTTTACAGGCGCAGACCAGACCAAACGCAATACTAAATATGAATTTGATGTGTGGGCAAATATGCTGAATGTATATTTGTTCCAAGAATACGAAGATGCGATTGCACCGTATTTTGGTCTGGGGATTGGTTTTTCCACAATTTGGGGCGATGTTGATGCGCCATATGGGAATATGTCTGACACTGTACTGGATTTATCATACAGTGCGATGATTGGCGTTAATTTTGCGCTAAATGACCGGGTTGATCTAAACCTGGGGGTTAAATATCAGTATTATGGTGATTTAGAGCATAAAATGCACAATTCTGATTATGCGGTCACCAATGTTGACGGTACAGAATTTTACTTTGGTGCCGTTTACAAATTCGGAATCAAATAAAAAAAAACCGCCATTTGGCGGTTTTTTTATTTAACCATTTACAATTTCCAGCAAACGATTTGGCACCGCATCAATTGCAATGCGTTCTTGGGCCATTGTATCACGATGGCGCAATGTGACGGTACCATCTTCCATTGTCTGGTGATCCACAGTAATACATACCGGTGTACCAATTTCGTCATGACGACGATAGTTTTTACCGATATTGCCAGAATTTTCCAATTCAATGCGACCAATGCCCATCTTGCGCAATTTTGCCACAATATCATTGGATATATTTAGCAATTCTGGAACATTGCGTGCCAACGGGATAACAGCCGCCTTGACCGGTGCCAATGATGGCTTTAATTTCAAAACGACACGGGATTTTCCATCGCCCAAATCTTCTTCGGTGTATGCTTCCAACATAACGACCAACATTGCACGATTCATACCCATTGCTGTTTCAATTACATATGGGATAAAGTTTGCGCCACTTTGTGGGTCGGAATATGACAATTTTGTTGTACTGTCTTTGTTTTCCAGGACATTTGCGTTGATTTTGAAATCACCCTGGGCCTTGGTGTGCGACCCCAAGTCAAAGTCTTGACGGTTGTGAATACCTTCGACTTCGTCAAAGCCGTCTGGGAATTCATATTCGATATCGTATGCGGCCTTGGCATAATGGGCCAATTTATCATGCGGTTGGAAACGCAATTTTTCCGCAGGAATACCCAAAACATTTATCCACCATGCCATGCGTTCTTCCATCCACATTTTATGGAATGTTTCGTCATCAGATGGATTTACAAAATACTGCATTTCCGCCTGTTCAAATTCACGCATACGAAATACAAAACCACGTGGGGAAATTTCATTACGGAATGCCTTGCCGATTTGAGCAATACCAAATGGCAATTTATGTGGTTTTGCATCCAAAACATTCTTGAAATTGGTATATGTTGTAGTTGCGGTTTCTGGGCGCAGGTATGCGTTTATTGCACCGTCCGCAGTCGCGCCAATCGACAAGCCCATCATTAATTGATATGCACGCGGTTCCGAGATTTCAGTGCTGCCACAGTTATCACATTTGGATTGGTCTTTCATTTTATCTTGGCGCATGCGAGTGCCGCATTTTTTACATTCAACCAATGGGTCAGAAAAGCCTGCTTCGTGGCCAGAATATTTCCACATTAGACGGTTTGTTATCAGGGCCGCATCCAAGCCTTCGATATCATCACGAGAATAAATCATAGAATTCCACCATGCGTTGCGAATATTCTTCATCAATTCAACGCCATATGGACCATAATCGTATGTTCCGCCCAATCCACCATAAATTTCAGAACCTGTAAAAATAAACCCACGGCGTTTGCATAATGCAACGATATCATTTACTGTTTTTGCTGGCATAATTCACCCCTGATTTTTATAAAATACGCTATATTTTATACCGAATTTGTTTTTTTGCAACAAGGTTTTACACAAATTATGGTTTTCTACGGTTTTTCTGGTATAGTGCTGTGTAAGTCGGGACAGCCCTTTGTGTGCCGCTGTTTCTTGTTTCACCTCACCACCAAATTTACAAGAAAAACATAAAGACAAATATGTCTTGGACCGCTTTTGGCGTAATATCAGTCTTAATTATGGTATATGATTATCTGATAAGTTGATGCCCATGATTCTGGCATGTCGGGCGAGATTTTATCCATTCGTATTCCAACAACGCCTTGTTATTTTTCCACATAGACTTAATTTCTTTTATTATCTTTTTAATATGACGTGGAATACCCCTTTTGGCTTCGGCCTTCATAGGGGCGCAATCAGATATCTTGAAACGACATTCTTCGTTTTGATATGTCACCTTGAAATGCGGTTCTTCTGTTTCGTTGGGAAACATTGAAATTTCTACCTTGGTACGAGGCGGATCTTTGACCGTTATTAAAAATCCAGAAAAACCAGTACGCCCTGTTCCACCAATGGTACGGCTTTGACGAGGCGTTTCAATCTTGTTTTCCACCAGCAAATCGTCCAGTTTGTCTGATAAATCTTTTTCTATTTCGTTCGACATATCTATTTCCTGTTATTTAGTCACATCACCGATATAGACCATTTTTTACATTTGTCAAGACCAATACTTTTATTTATTAAAAACCGACCTTACAATATCTGTATACTCTTCAAAGATTGGCGATTTGGATGAATGCTTTGCAAAGATTTCTGCCAGACCACAATAGTACCACTTTTGAAATTCATAGCCACGCTTAAACCGATTCCATACCGCATCGCCACAAGCATCTAAATCTTGTTTGATACTGGAAATGTTGCTTAATTTATCTGCACAGACAACCATCAATAAATCCATGTCCGTACAGTTGCATAATGAATCCAAGGTATGCTGCTTGCGCTGTTGCCAAGATAATGACTTGTCTGGTTCCGATGCACCGACAACTAATTCTGTTATACGATCCCCAAACATCTGACGCAATTGTGATTCCGTGGTTGGTGTATCTTCCAATGTGTCATGCAATATTCCAGCCACAACCGCATCGATAGATGCATTATGACGAATAAGATGCTGCATTACTGCAATTGGGTGCACAATATATGGAACAGATGTAGATTTTCGATACTGCCCACTGTGCGCATTTGTCGCAAAGCACAATGCTGAGAAAATTATGTCAGACATATCTTGTCCTTTTGTGTTATATGAATTCACGCAAGACGGGTCACATATCAAAAGCGACTGCGCAAAATCATCTGGTTAATATTGGAAGTTTTTGTGTGGGATTCTCTACCACAGTATGTATTGTATCAAAACAAATATGAATGTAAAGAAAAAACCACCCAAGACGGGGTGGTGAAATGGGTTATCGTGTGTGCTGATTGATATATTTTTGGGCACGCTGGTGCTGGGTCAAGTTATCAAGCACGTCTATGTATGTGCTTGAATGTGGGTTATCATAATGCACAACGATTTCATCGCCATCATGCGGAAACACCACCCCCTGCTTTAGATTTATGCGACCGTCAACCATCTGACCACGGCGATTTACCCCCCATATATGTGAAGGGGTTCCATAAGTAGGATGCCTGACATTTAATACCATTATGGTGTCACTATGTTGAATCCGGTGCGCCGTGTTTGCTTCGACAACAGCCTCTAATTGTTTCATGGTGTCGCCACATCCGGTCAACACCAACATTGCCAAGCCCGCCAAAGGCAATTTATGTAAATATTTTTTCATTTCTGTTTTCATCTTTATCTGACCTTGTAATTATCGCACAATTGCGATATTTCAAAGGCTTTTTGCAATTGCTGATCTTCAAATAATTTGCGCCATTCATCAGTCACTTTTTGACCGGTAGCCGGCACCGTATCATTTACTGTTTGGATAGCCGTATGTCGTTTTTCACCAAATCTGTCCACATAGGAATCTATTATGCGCCCAGCCAATGTTGGGTATATATACCAATAGCTTACAGTCTGATTGCCTGCCGAGACAAAATTTTGTCGTTCTGTCACAGTACCATACTTGCAGTGTTTTTCACATCCAAGACAAACCCCAATATTTGTTCTTTTTTCTTGTGTAAAAGCCATTTTGTATCCTTTATCTTGTCGCAACGATATTAGCATAATCCCGGGGCGTTGCAATCAGATATTTCAAAACATCACGGGGATATGTTCTTGTTTCAAAACTGCCATTGGCTGCGGGGCATTCCTGACACATCGCCGGCGCAAGACATCGGCTCTTTTACTCTTTGTTAAATCCTTTTACGGGTTCTTCGTCCCGTGTCCCCAGAAATAAATACCATCCATAGCAAATACATAGCAAAAAAAAGACGACCAAATGTCGTCCGCTGAATGAGAGTATTTTACCATAAAACACAAAATTTTTCAATAAAAAAACGCCTTTCGGCGTTATTTTATTTCTGGTGGGGACACAGGGACTCGAACCCTGGACCCAATGATTAAAAGTCATTTGCTCTACCAACTGAGCTATGTCCCCAAAACCGGACCTGGAAAGGGAAAACCGAAGTTCTGTTTCCAAGGTACGGGGGCAATTTTGACATATAAAAAAACAAAAATCAAGAAAAAACACAACTTTTTTTCGTTTTTTTATTATTTTTTCCTAATTTGATGATATTTCTGGGTCGGACGACAAGTGCTTTTGGATGTTTAAGGCCGCAACACTATCTGAATCCAGCCAATCCAAGATGTGCGTCATCATGTTTTCTATATATTTCGCAGACACACGTTTTCTGTGGTGAAACTTGGTTTCATTTATTAAATGCGCCATATCACGGGCAACCGATGACAATATTTGATATGTATCCGTTGCCAGAACATCATGCAGACCGTTGCGATACAATATTGTATCCATATCGTCATGACAGTCTTGCATTTTCTTTAACACTGTCGGGGTTATATTTAATCGGTGAGATATTTCAGGCGCACGCCATGAAAGCATACGGTTCAAACTGTCTGTGGTCAGCTTCCCACGCATTCCCATTGATTCACGCAAAACCAGGATTATATTTATCATCACCATATTAAGGCGGTCTGTTATGCTGTGCGACATATTTTTCTTCATTTGATTGGCGACCTTGGAATTAGTGTAATCGTACAGTAAAAACACCAATGGTATCGACAATAATGATGCAGAAACATTTATTATTAAATCACGCAAATTATCCGTTGGCGCATTATCAATGGCACCAGTATATAATATTATGCCGCCAGCAATGGACATTAAGTACGGCAGGGATTTCAAGAAAAATATACGAACATTGAAATGCATGTACATATATTACCAAATAATTGCGGCAATATGTACAGGAACAAAAGCCTAATCATCTATATCCAGCGTCAAATCACAACGATTCTTGATACTTATCCACGCCCATACCCCCAGCGCAATTTCTAAAATACCTTGAATCAAAATACCGTAACGCCAGCTGCCCAGACTGGCGGCAAGACCGATTATGCCACACATAACCATATATGCCACATATATCAGTGTTGTATATAACGATAAAATTACCGAACGATGTCGCGCTGGAATCATGTCTTGGAATTGTGCGTATATCAATGTGTAAACACCATAAAATATCGAATACGCAAGTCCCATCATCCACAATGCATTTGCAGAGTACAGTTGACTGAAACACACATATAAAATACCGACGCATATAGCCAACGCATACAAGACTTGGTTCGACAAGCGATTGAATTTATATGCAAAGCGTTGTCCCAATGTGGCGCAACCTAACAGAAAAAAGGATAGAATACCGACATATTCTGTGGGAATACCCAGTTGTAGACCAATCGGACTTAGAAAATCGTCCAGATACGGGATATTGACCACCAAAACAATAAATATCATAACAGGCATCAAACATGGTGTGCGCAAACACACACGCACACCTGTGCGCCATAACTTGCGAAAACTGGTGACAGATGACGGGGTGGCGGTGACTGTACACGACCGCGGCACCATCAATAGACATATCACAGACAATAAAATCGCAGCTACAGATGCCCATGTCACCCATGTATATCCCATAAACATTAACAAAGAACCACATGCAGACAATGCGATTCCAACGGATTCGTATGTCGATTTACGTCCCAAGATACGGGGAAATTCATCCGTAATTTTGTAATATGCCACCGCATCGTATAAAAGACCTTCGAATGCAACACTGCGAAATCCGGCCTGGATTCCCCACAAGACCATACCCGTGGCAAAACCTGCATAATTTGGCATAACCAACCATAATAAAATCGCCACAATCTTCAAGAACTGGCCCAGCATCATGGCCCAACGCTGGCCCAGGCGGTTGGTGATAAATGTAATCGGAACCTGGCCCAGAATGGTACCACATGCAGATACGATAAACATGGTTGACAACTGAAAATCTGTCAGTCCTTTTTGCTGCATAAAAATTGCATATACAGGCGCCAGCAACAAAAACTTGTTAAAAAATGCAAATCCATATAATGAAAATAAAGTGCGCTTCATATTTTCTTCCTCAATTGATGACAGTATAATACATATTTCAAAACAAAAAAAGCACTAAAAACATTGAAAATTTGTCAATTCTGCACTATAATGATATGAGTGAGTAAAGGTGACAAATATGGCCGGTGTAAAATTTGATGATTTTTTATTGCAATACTATCTGCAGACACGCTTTAACGATATGCCACCGGAAAAGCGCAAGACATTTATGACCTATCTGGAAAATGGGGATGATTTTCGTGGCAACATGAAAATGTGGAAGCGCAGATTGATGCACGATAATCAAGGACAATGGGAACAAAATGATTTGCCAGATCCGGTATCAGCAAATTCGCCATGGCAAATGAGTAACGACGAATGGCGCAAACTGTATAAAGAATTTCGTGAAATTATGCGTTCTTTGGATGCACGGGCCAGTAAGTTCAAGGACCAGAATAATCCGGCATATAACAAGGACGCATACGAATTTGTAAAAGAATACTTTGGGCCCAACAAACTGTTTTCGCATGTGACCGCAACACCAGAAGCCGAAGCAGAACTGGACAAATTGGCGCAATACCTGACAACAAACCCAGGAATAGAAAAAACATTGGATGATTGGGGATTGGTGGATGGCGATTTTACATTCAAAGCATTAAAAGAAGGATTACAGAAAAAAGAATATAATAAGAATTCTGCGTTCCGCGATAAATTGCTGCGCCTTGTAGAAACCATAGAAACCTATTCTGATGACACCGGCATAAATAAATTGCCAGCCTTTGTCGATATGCGCAACTCGACAGGCCTGGATTTCAAGAAAATTACCGACAAAGGCTTTGACGAAGACCAAATCGATCCGGCAAAGCTAGATGCGTTCAAGGGGACATTTAACCCACAGACACAAACATGGTCTATTGGTGAATATGATATCTTGTTGCGCAAGATTTATGACAACAAGAAAATCCGCAAGGAAATTTCATCCAGCAAAGTTGCCCAGGCGTTTGATGGCGCACAACAACAAATGGGATACGACAATAGCGGCAGCAAAGACTTTCTGCCGGATGCGCCACACGATACCTTGACACCATTGCAAAAATTTGAAAAGAACTGTGGCAAGGTTTATGCCGATGTTTTGAAAAAATACGAATGGTTGCGTGGCGACAACTTATTCTTGTCCCCCCAGGCAAAAAATATCGTCGAAGCATTGCATAAAAAGAATGTAAAACCAACAGACGGTCTGGACGGCATCCTTAATGCGATTGGTGGTATCAAGGGCGAACTGCAATACAAATCTGCATCTTCAATCGAACATCTGGATTGGATGGCACAAACATTAGACGATGTTAAAAAAGTTATGCCAAAGGCATACGAAAGCGCATTGTATAAGGGCACACAACTAAAAGCGGTTGTTTCTGAAATAATTGTACGGGCGTTGCGTGAAAATCCGCCAGCAGTTGAACAGGCAAAAACCATGATGGAAGTCTTGTCTGTTTGCAAATACGGCATGACAACCAGTAAAATTATGGATGCGTTGCGCAAAGAAAAAGTGACATTGTTTTCTGATGGAAACCTGTCGTGGAACAAACACGAAGGCGTCCGAATGGTTATGTCTGGCGTTGACTGGGTTCTGGAAAAGGCACTTAAGGGCATTGGCGAAGGCATCACAATCGTTGGCAATGCAATCAACAAGGCGGGCAGCAAATTTAACGGAAAAACGGATGGGGCGCTTAAAAGTGAACGCAACCAGAAATTGCAAAGAGACCAGACAGAATTCCAGCAGACACAGGCACGTTATCAACAGGAAGATCAAAATGCCCGTCAAGAAATCACCCAAAGACAACAAGACAAGGCAGATGTAAACCAAGGACTGCAACCTGGTCAGGCCGACTTCTTTACAGATGCAAACTTTGCACAACAGAAACAAACCCACCAAGCAAACAAAGACCAGGTCGAGCAAACAAAAAGCCAAATAGAAGCAGACAAGCAAACACCATATTACATACAGGCCACCAAGGACGTGGAAGATTACGATGAACTTAAACAATATGTTCAGCACTTATCACTACAAGAACGAACCAAACAACAAGAACTAAATAATATACAGCAAAAGCTGGCCGCACTGAACACCCAGGGCAATCAGATGACCCCAGAAGAAAAACAAGCATGGGCCAACATGTTTGTCAGTCAAGCACATCAACTGCAACAGGAACTACAACAGATTCAGGCGGATTTGGGGCAATACAACACACAATTAACACGATTACAAAACAATCCGCAATTCCAAGCACAATTGACCCAGTTCAGAAATGACATCCAAGCAATGAAAAACCGAGAACAGACATTGCACAATGACGAAACAGCCGTCGCCCAACAAGAAAGCAGAATCACACAATGGGAAAGCGCAAATTCAAGAATTGATGAACTGAACACATCGATTGATGCCCATCGGGACGAATTGGCGAATTGGGACCAGAAACACAAGGATTTATATAAGGAATTGGTGGCGTATTGGGACAAATTGGAAACAGGGCGTGACAGCCGCACAGGTCCACTGATTAACCGGTTTGGATTCCTGTCTACCGAAAAAGCACAAAAAGATTTGGACGCAAAAAAAGGTCAGATGATGGTAAACCATATAAACAATTATCGCATGGCATAATCAATCCCCCGGTTGGGGGATTTTTTTGTGGACGATTATATCCGCCCTGCCCCACATGTTTGATAGCAGTCTAGCCCAAGATGTGCAACAATTGCTTGATTTAGGCCCATTGCTGGACGAATTGTTGGCAGAAATAGAAAAGTCAAATATCGCAGATTAGTACTTTACTTCATTTAATATTTTCCAAAATTCTGGGACATTTTTTGGGGCCATTCCATTTAATAACTGAACCGATGCGATTGAGCCAAATGGCGCATAAAAACTTTCATCAAAATCATAGTATTTTCTTATACAGTTGTTTATCGCAACATCTATATCCGCCATTGACATATGTATCATCATATCCCACACCTGTTCCAATATCTCGTCATACTTGTAGTCACTAAATCTGTAATTATCCCAAAAATAATACAATATTTGTTCTGCCTGTGCATAACTCAAATCCTTGATATGTTCTGGGAAATTAAAACGTGGATGCGCCGCCCGATACATATCCAGTTTTTCCTGATTTACAGCGTATGCATTTATCAGTGCTGGGTCAGTTCTTTTATTAGCGGTTTCATATTCAATGATTTTATCAATCCAAGTGTCGATTGGATGCCCCCATGAAGCCACAGGAATCAATAAAGTCAATAAAATCACCACCTTTTTCATACGAACATCATAGCAAATAAAGAACTGCAAAATCAATATGTATTTGTACGATTTGCCCAACCGTTTTTAGATATTGACCAGTTTGTCATACCTCGTAAATTATTCATACGTTGCTCAATTAGATTTTTCATAAACTCGTTAATTTTATTGCTTGGGATACTATTTAGCTCAGATATTGTTTTTGACCCAATAATGCCATCAACGACTAAGTTTGTATCACTGTATTCATTCAATGTGCGTTGAACAACTTTTCCTGCATTGTACTGCCCCATTACATTCATATCTAAAACCGCATCGCGTATTCTGTCGTTTTTGATTTCTGGGATTTTTGTATTATCCCAATATTCATGCCGATAGATTTCTTTGGCCTGTGTGGCGGTTAGATATTTTACATCTGCTGGGAAATTTTTGTCTGGATGCTTGTTAGCGTATCTGTCCAGAGTGCTTTGTTTTATGCCCATATTAGTCGGTTCATCTAGAACTTGGTCTTTGCCATCTGTATAGTCCCCTTCGGGTTCTTGTAATTTATTATATGCGCGTTCAAAGTTTCTGTTATATGGATATGTTTGCCGTAAGATTTTATTCAACACACGTTCTGTTTCGTCACCCGATGATATTCGCCCGGTTACGGGTAAATTGTTATCGCGTTGAAAATCCTTAATCGCTGTAATCAGTTCTGTAT
>JAEIGA010000216.1_pt1 | contig 81965 bp, 27 predicted proteins | sample 9270691 | NCBI WGS metagenome assembly JAEIGA01 (sample SAMN17057246, study PRJNA624740) | gut metagenome | biome: biome; isolation source: fecal sample | host: Bos grunniens | place: China: Xizang | collected 2019 | reverse complement strand
GGTCACCGTCGGCAAGGGCGGCTACAACGCGACGGTAGCCAACAACGTTTTGCCGGTCGATGCGGAATCCTCCGCGCTCGGCGCTCTCTTCGTCGCGGCCGGCGGTGGCGCGGGCGGATGCTGGGATATCCCGAGCGGCACGTCGCTCGGCGGCAGCGCCGGCGGCAACAGCGACAAGGTTGGAACGCCCACCACCTCCGGCACGTATCCATTCGGACACGACGGCGGCGTGGTGCCGGTCGGCGGCAATAAATTTTTCGCGGCCGGCGGCGGCGGCGCGGGCGGCGTCGGCGGCGACGGGCGCATCTGGAACAACGTCTACATTGGCGGCTATGGCGGCGACGGCGTTGCCTGCGACATCACCGGCGAGAGCGTCATCTACGCGGCCGGTGGCGGCGGTGGCGCGGGCACGGCGGGCTATGTTGCCGGCGCGGCGGGGCTGGGCGGCGTTCCGGGCTGCGGCCAGGCGGACGCCATCCGCGTCCAGGACGCGCCCGCCAACACCGGCGGTGGCGGCGGCGGCGGCAACTACGGCTCCAACTACTTGAAGCAGGGCGGCGCGGGCGGCAGCGGCATCGTCGTGGTGCGCGTCCTGACCGGCGCGGACGACGGCTCGGACGCGCTCGACGTGAAAACGCTTGCGGCGGAAGTCGCTGGCAATTCCGCGACGGTCTCGGGCTCGCTCATTAAGCTCGGCGCGGGCGCGACGTCCGCGAACGTGTGGCTGGTCGTGACGGGCGGCGGCGAGACGCGTAGCATCGACCTCGGCGCGACGAACGCCGTCCCGACGGCTTTCACCTATACGGTCGAGGGGCTTGACTACGGCACGGCATACACGTTCTACTTCACGGCGACGAACAACTTCGGCGTCGGCGCGGGCGAGGCGTCCGGCGCGGCTTCGGCGGCGACGCCAGGCAATGAACTCTACTATGCGGAAATCTCCTTCCCGACCGCGCCGGCGTCGCCGCTCGAGAACTTCCCGGTGCTTTTGCGGATTTCCTCCGCGTCGCCGGTTGGCTTCTCCTACGCGAATTGCCCGACGGCGGACAAGCTCTGGGTTCTCGACGACACCGGCGCAGTGCTGCCGTTCGAGGTCGATACCTGGAACCCCGAGGGCGAATCGCTCATCTGGGTGTCGGTGCCGAAATTCTCCGCCGATACGACGCTCACGCTCCAGTGGACCGTCGACGGGCACTCGCGTCCGTCAGTCCCAGAGGCCACGGAAGTCTGGTCGCGCGCGAACTACGTTGGCGTCTGGCACATGAACGAGCTCCTTACGGATGGCACCGGTACCTATACGCCCGACGCCACCGCGAACGGCTGGAAGGCCTACAAGGCGAACGAGGCCGATGCCTTCCCGCTGGCGGACTCCCTGTCGTCCTACGCCGCCTCCACGCCGCCGACGGGCCGCGCGATGATCAGCCAGCTCGGCGACGACACCTTCACGACGGGCGGCTTCCTCGTCCCGGCGGCGCTGACTTCGGGGACGACGATCGGACCGTTCTCGATCTCCCTCTTCGAGGCCTATACCCAAGCGCAGAACAACAAGTACTCCAGTCTCGTCTCCTTTGCGTCGGCCTACAACACGCTGGCCAGCATGCGGATCAAGCTGGACACCTGCTGGATCTACAACGGCGGCAGCAACCCGTCGTTCAGCCTGACCGCCGACGGCCAGGCCTACAGCGCCTGGCGCCACCTCGGCGGCGTGTGGGACGCCGTCCCCTACGGCTACCTCAACGGCGAGGCGAGGTACCTGAACCAGAAGAACTGGGACGTCTCCAAGACGCTCTCGAACGGCATCGGCCTTGGCACGCTCACCGGCCATACGGAGACGCAGCAGGGCTACATGGACGAAGTGCGCATCCGCAACGCCGCCTCGTCGGCCGACTGGATGGCCGCCGAATACGCCACGGTGATGGATCATGGCTACGCGGTCTTCGAGGACGCCGAAATCGACACGGGCGCGCCGCGCGTCGGCAAGCCGGCCATCGTCGAGGCCTCCGGGACGAGCGCGACGCTCGCCGCGACCGTTGTGAAGCTCGGCGACAATGCGACGGAAGCCGACATCTGGCTCGTCATCGAGGGAGGAGCGGAAACGCTGACCTATCCCGTCGGGAAGGCGACGGCGCCGCTCCAGTCCTTCACGAACACGGTCACCGGTCTTGCCAACTCCACCGTCTACACCGCGTACTTCACGGTGACGAACAATGCCGAGCCCGCCGCCAGCTCCGACTCCAAGACGGTGTCGTTCGAGACCGAGACCCTGCCGGCCAACTGGAACACCGGCTCGTTTGCGCTCTCCGGTAGCGGGAAGTCGCTTACGGCCTCGATTGACATCACCGACCTCGGCACCGGCACGACAACGCTCTATCTCATGACGGGCCCCGGTTGGAATAGCGAGAACATCGTCTCCGCAACGAGTGTCCTCACCAACACCGGCGTCCACTCGTTTACGCTTGACTACGCGGACGTGCCGTGGGGGAAATCCGTTTACGTCTCGTTCCTGCTGGTGAACGGCACGGAGCATAACGCGATCACCAACGGCCCCTATACCGCAAACGGCCAGGCGTTCTACAACAAATACGTCACCTTCCAGGACAACTCGACCTACACCTGGATCGGCGGCGCGGCGGGCGACTGGAACGACCCGACCAAGTGGGAGCTGACCACGAAGGGTAGCGTCGCGGGCGAGACTCCCGCCGGCTACCCGGTTTATGGCTCGACGGCATACTTCAAGACGAACATTGCAGTGACCGTCACGATTCCCGCAACGGCCGGCACCTCGGTTTCTGGCGGCACGCCGTGCTGGTATGTCGGCTCGCTCAACATGAGCAACATGTCCGCGCCGCTCACGTTCGTCTCGACTTCAATCGCGGACGAATGCCGCATCCAGGCGGGCGGCATCAGCGCGGACAACGTGGACCTCGACGTCACGTTCGATGGCTGCTACTTCAACACGGGCTCGGCGCCGCACATCGGCGCCAACGCGGCTGCCGGCGGGCGCAACACCATCTTGACATTCAAGAACGGCGCGCGCGGTTATTTCAACCAGCTATGGATTGACAAGCCAGCCGCGAAGGTGCGCGTCCTAAGCGGGTCGCTTCTTGAAAACGGCTACCTGCCGTGCGGCACCAATGTCGCGGGCGACGAGAACAAGCCAGTGCTTGAAGTCGAGGACGCTGAATGCATAAACTGGCAGAATTCGGTTGCCTTTGACTACAACAACACTACCAACGGCTTGCTGATCCGCCTTCTTGGTAGGCACCCGCGCGTCTCATCCCCGAACTTCAATCTGGCCCGTGCTTCCGGCGGCTGCATCGAGTTTGTCGTCCCGGCGGGTGGCTATGCGGATGCGCCAATCCACCTCCTTTCGGATAGCGCGTTCAACTCGGCCAAGGCGGCACCGATTCGGCTCCGGGTCTCGCCCGACTCGCCGGCGCTTAAGGCCGGGTTCGCCACGACGACGCGCCTCGTCGATGCCAAGATTGTCGATTCGTCCGAGGAGGCCTCCGCCGTTGTGTTCGACCTGCCCTCGGGTGTGACGGCATCGCGCCACACGAACGAAGACGGCAACGAGGAGGGGTACGACTGCACAATCCCCGCGGGGACCGGGCCGATACTCTCCAATGTCGGCATCACCGGATGCGAAAACAAGTCGGTCAATATCAGCGGCTCGGTGGACAAGAAGGCCGCGATAAAGGTCTATGTTGCCGTCGCGGGCGGCGAGTTCGTCCAGGCCGGATCCGCCGGTTTGGCAAACGGCCAGTTCACGATCAAGGCGAAGAAGCTGACGCCCGGTGTCCGCTACCGCTGGTATGTCGAGGCCACGACGGACTCCGGCTCGCACCGCACCGAGGCGCAGGAGTTCACGTTCGCCCCCGGCAAGGCATCGGTTGCGGCGGCGAGCGTCGAGCCAGTCGTCGTAGATGGCGAAAAGGTTTATGTCTTCACCAATTCAACGGAAGCCGGCTCGATTACCTTCGAGCAAGGCGGCTTTGTCGAAGTGCTGGTCGTTGGCGGCGGCGGCGCGGGTGGCAACGCGATGGGCGGCGGCGGCGGCGCGGGCGCGTTCCTCTATCGTCGCGATTTCATCCCCTCGGGAACCTACGCGGTGACCGTCGGCAAGGGCGGTTACAACAACGACAACAACCAGAACAACTACGCGGTTCCGGCGGAGGCATCCTCGATTGGCGATGTTTTCGTCGCGCCTGGCGGCGGCGCGGGCGGACACTGGGGCTCCATAGGCCTGAAGCAAGGCGGCAGCGCCGGCGGCAACAGCGGTGACCAGCGTGCTCCTGCAATTGGAACGTATCCGCTCGGTCGCGACGGCGGCTCGCAGACAACTGGCGGAAAGTATCTTGGTTCTGGCGGCGGCGGCGCTGGTGGCGCGGGACATGACGCCAGGACATGGGGTGGCACCTACTACGGCGGCCGCGGCGGCGACGGCGTTGCCTGCTCGATCACCGGCGAGGAGAAGATCTATGCGGCCGGCGGCGGCGGCGGCGCGGGCACGGCGGACTACATCCCCGGCTCGGCGGGACTGGGCGGCGTCCGCGGCTGCGGTCCGTCGGACTCGGAAATCTTCAACGCGCCGGACAACACCGGCTCCGGCGGTGGCGGCGGCAACTACCAGAACAACACCTACCGCATGGGCGGCGCGGGCGGCAGCGGCATCGTCGTCATCCGCGTGAAGGAGTTCTTCCGGCCCGGTACGGTGTACTACATCCGGTAGGCGGGCATACGCCCGCCGAAGGGACGAAAGGGACAAAAGGGACAGAAGGGACAAACATGACCAGCCAGTCGCTTAAGTCTCTTCCGTCGCTTTTGTCCCTTGAAGAGGGCCCCAATGGCTGAAGTTCCGAAGATCGTTTTGCCGCATGGCGGCTACCGCAACCTCATCGTCTACCGCAAGAGCGACGTGATCTACCAGGGCACCGTCGCGTTCTGCCGACGCTTTCTGCCGGCGCGCGGCGACCGCACGGTCGACCAGATGACGCAGGCCGCGCGCTCCTGCAAGCAGAACATCGCCGAAGGGTCGGCGGCGAGCGGCACCTCGAAGGAGACGGAGATTAAGCTGACCAACGTTGCCCGGGCGACGCTTGACGAACTCCTCGAAGACTATCTCGACTACCTGAAGTCGCATGGCGCCGGGGAATGGCCGGCCGCCAGCGAGAAGAAGACGGCTGCGCGCGGCGACCGCCGAAGAGCTCGCCGCTCGCGCCGCCGAGATGCGGGAGCGCATATCCAAGGCGGTCTGGGGCATAAAGCAGCGGAAGGGCTGGTAGGCCAAAGGGACGGAAGGGACAGAAGGGACGAAAGGGACGGGCCTGGGCTTGGCGGGCTTGGGCTTGCGGGCTTGGGCTTGGCGGGCTTGGCGGTCGCGGGCCTGGGCCGGGCTTGGCGGTCGCTTAGGTCCCTTCTGTCGCTTTCGTCCCTTTTCGCGGCGGTTTGCGTAAACCGAGCGGAAAATTTTGCGTAGAATGGGCGGCGCGTCATTGCCAACGGCATTGCCGTTGTGATATAATATCGCCATGAAGATCAACTATCGCTTTTTCGCCTTGGCTTGCGCTGCCGCCTGCTGTCCGCTTGCGGGCTTTGCCGCGGCTGCGGTGGCCACGTTTTCGTTTGGCGAGGTCAAGGTCGACTGCGAGGAGCGCGACGGCTGGAAGCTGGCGTTCTCCCGCGAGGTCGCGCCCGACGGCGCGGAGATCGCGAAGATCACGCTCGACTGCGCGGAGGAGAAGCTGCCGCCGAAGACGCGGCTCTCGTTCACCGTCCCGCAGGTCGGCATGGACTATTGCTGGAACGTCAACACCGGCGACTGCGGAATGCGCCCGAACTGGGGCGCGCGTTCGCATACCGAGGTTGCGCAGGGAATGCCGGTCTTCGTCTACTTCGACGGCAACGACACGAGCCATTTCTCCGTCGCGGCCGAGGAGTGCGTGCGCCACCTCAACCATCTGGAAGGCATCCGCGAGGAGGGAAGTCTCATCGAGATCGGCATCGGCTGGTTCGAAACGCCAGAGGCCCCGATTTCGCACTACGAAACGCGGGTGAGGTTCGACGCGCGCGCGAAGGGCTTTGCCGACGCGGTGCGCGAGGCGGTAGCGTGGATCAAGAAGACGGCGGGCATCGTGCCGTGCCGCGTTCCCGCTGCCGCCTGCGATCCGCTCTACTCGAGCTGGTATTGTTTCCATCAGGACGTGCACGACACCGAGATCGAGGCGGAGCTTGCGATTGCGGCGAAGCTCGGCATGAAGACGTTCATCCTCGACGACGGCTGGCAAATGGAGGATACGAGCCGCGGTTATGCGTTCTGCGGCGACTGGCAGGTGGCGCCGCGGCTTTTCCCGGACATGGCCGCGCACGTGAAGAGAGTGCAGGACATGGGGGTAAAGTACATGGTGTGGTACTCCGTTCCGTTTGTCGGGCAGAAGAGCGCGAACTACGAGCGGTTCAAGGGCAAGTACCTCTGCGAGAACCCCGGCATCGGCGCCGCAGTCCTCGACCCGCGCTTTCCGGAGGTGAGGAAGTTCCTCGTCGATACGTACGTGAAGGCGCTCAAGGACTGGAACATCGACGGCTTCAAACTTGACTTTATTGATTCGTTCGCGATCTGGGGAGAGGATCCTGCCGCAAAGGAGAATTACGCAGGGCGCGACATCAAGTCGCTTCCGCTCGCCGTCGACCGGCTGATGACCGAGGTCAAGGACGCGCTTACGGCGATAAAACCCGACATCCTCGTCGAGTTCCGCCAGAGCTACGTCGGGCCCGCGATCAGGAAGTACGGCAACATGCTGCGCGTCGGCGACTGCCCCGGCAACATGCGCCGCAACCGCTTCGCCATTGCGAACCTGCGCCTTGCGTCGGGCGGAACGGCGGTTCATTCCGACATGCTGGAGTGGAACTTCGCGGACAGCCCCGAGCACGCCGCGCTCTACGTCATCAACTCCATGTTCGGCGTCGTGCAGTACTCCGTCATGCTCCGCAACGCGCCGAAGGAACACCTTGCGATGGTGGAGAAGTGGATCAAGTTTTCGCAGGACCATCGCGACACGCTGCTCAACGGCAAATTCACGCCGCACCATCCAGAGCTCCAGTATCCCGTCATCGAAGCCGAGAGCGACAAGGAAGTCATCATCGGGCTTTACGACGACGGCCGGGTGGTGGATGTTCCCGAGGGGAAGAAGACATTCGTGATGAACGCGTCGGGCAAGGACTCCTTCGTCGTCCGCCGCGGCGGAAAGCTCTCCGAAGTCGCCTGCAAGTCGGGTGACTGGATCGAGTTCCGCGCGCCGCCGCCGCCCGAGACCGACTGGATGGCCGGCAAGATCGGCGCGTTTGTCCACTACTGGCCGGGCCTCGCCGGGCACGAGGCAAAGAAGTTCGACGTCGAGCAGCTGAAGCGCGACCTCGTCTCGGCCGGCGTCGACTACTTCTTCCTCACGCTCGGCCAGAACGCGGGGACGTACATCGCGCCCAACGAAACCTACGATCGCCTCACGGGCCACAAGCGCGGCGAGGCGACGGCGGCCTGCAACGGTCGCGACATTCCGCGTGAAGTCATCGAGGCGCTCAAGGGCACCGGCATCAAGTTCTGCCTCTACCTTCCCTGCCGCGGCCCCGGGCGCGCGCCGGAGGACTGCGAGAAGCTGGGCTACATCCCTTCGCGCGACGACCACTCGGACTGCACCGACACGCCCGAGGGCCTCGAGAACTGGTGCAAGGTCATCGCGGAGTGGAGCGAGCGCTACGGCCGCGACGTCCACGCCTGGTGGTTCGACGGCGCTGGCGGCCCCGGCTTCGGCGGCGACCGCGAGACGCTGGCGATCCGCGCCGCCGCGCGCCGCGGCAATCCCGCCGCGGTCTGCGCCTTTGCGAAGAAGATCGTCGACTACGACCACGGCTTCCGCTGGGTGCTGGGCATGGACCGCAAGGAGGGCCGCGAGCTCGACACGCTCTTCACCGACTACAACTGCCGCGGCGAGGCGCGGCACGACGTGTGGGCGGGCTGCGACTTCACCGCCGGCGAGTCGACTAACCCGATGCGCCTTCCCTGCGACGGGCGCGAGGTGCTTGGCCGCCAGTGGTTCACGCTCACCTACCTGGGCGGCATGTGGGGCTGGTCGGATGTCCGCCACACCGACAACGTCTGGTCCGACTGGATGAAGCGCGTCCTGCCGCTTGGCGCGAGCGTCTGCTTCGACGTCGGTTTCGTCCACGAGCTCGGCTACTGCTCGCCGGAGCAGATGGCGCAGCTCAGGCGCATCGTCGCGCTCGCGCGCGGCAAGGCCGACGCGGAGACCGCCGCGCGGCATGAACGCGAGATGAAAGTGATCGACGCGCTCAAGGACGTCGAGCTTTCCTACGGCCGCGGCTGCGAGCATCCGCTCTGTCTTGAAGAGAGGGACACGGGCGACGCCGAGATCCGCGCCGCGCTCGACAAGGACGGCGCGGTGTTCGTGAACGAGCGCGCGAAGACGACGGTGATCGAAAGCGATCTCATGCTGAAGCAGGGTCAGGTGTTCATCGGCGACAAGGATTCGAAGTTCGCCGCGCCGGAAGGGAAGCGTGTCACGGTGAAGCTTGCGGACGGCGTGATGTTCGAGGGCGGCACCTGGAAGGGCGTCGACTTCGACCTCAGGGGCTGCAAGCACTTCATCTTCCGCCGCGTGTGGACGGAGGACTGCCGCGTGCTCACGGACGGCGCGTCAGAATGCGTGGTCGAGTACCTCGAAACTGCCGCGCCAACACCGAAGCAGGTTTTCGAGATAATCGGCTCGGGGGAGGAAGCATCACACAGAGTCACAGAGACACAGAGGGCTAGGGGCCTGTGTGCGGCGCTGTGTATGAAACTCCGATCCGTGGGGCTCTCGCTACCGCTCCGCAGAATGGACTATGCTTCGCATTTGACATTCGTCATTACACGGACACTCTTACCGTGTTTTATATCTGCGGCTTCGCCGCAGGGGGCTCTTATGGGGGTCTGGGGGCGCAGCCCCCAGATAAAAAAACAGGGAACTGCGTTATCGGGTTGTGGTTGTCAGATGCGGAGCTGTGGAGCGGTAGCGAGAACCCCAACCATCGGAGTTTAAAACCTCTGTGTCTCCGTGCCTCTGTGTGAACAAAATCCGTCAAGGTTTTAAAGAACTAAACAATCAAACAGAAAGGAAAACAAACATGATCAGCAGAAGGTCGTTTATCGGCGCGGGGTCCGCGCTTCTCGCAGTCAGCGGCTGCGCCACTGCCGGCAATGGCGAAAAGAAGGAAGTGATGCAGGGCTTCGACGAGAACTTCGCCGGAAAGCTCTCCGGAACGGAGTGGAAGCCGTTCTCCGACAAGAAGGTCCGCGTCGGCATCGCCGGCGAGGGCGTGTGCAACTTCGGCTCCGCCTTCGCCTACCAGACGCATCCGAACGTTGAGGTCGTGGCGGTTACCGACCTCGACCCCGAAAAGTGCAAGCAGCTCCAGGAGCGCACGAAGGCGCAGAAGACGTATCCGAGCTGCGAGGAGCTGATCAAGAACGCCGCGGCGGACAAGCTCGAGGCGCTCTACATCGCGACCGACGCGCCGAGCCATGCGCGTCTCGCGATCATGGCGCTCGAGCACGGGCTCCACGTCGCGAGCGCCGTGCCCGCGTTCTTCGGCAAGGACCAGCTCGAGCTCGTCCCGAAGATCGTCGAGGCGGCGAAGAAGAGCGGCAAGCTCTACATGATGAACGAGACGACGGCGTTCCGTCCCGAGTGCGTCGCGATGCGCGCGCTCTTCGAGGGCGGTGCGATTGGCAAGCACGTCTACACCGAAGGCGAATACTTCCACTACTGGGGGCAGAACGGGATCGCGTCGTACAACGGCTGGCGCCACGGCCTGCCGCCGCAGTACTATCCGACGCACTCCAACGGCTTCTACACCTGCACGACGCACGGCTCCTTTACCGAAGTCTCATGCATTGGCATCACGAGCGACCTCCCCGACTTCAAGGACGGGAAGAATCCCCACAAGAACCCGTTCGGTTCGGAAGTCGCGCTCTTCAAGACATCCGACGGCGGCGCGGCGCGCATGGGGGTCATGTGGGACGCGCCCGGCTACCACGGCGAGACGGGACGCATCAACGGCTCCAAGGGGAGCTACGGCACCTACACGTCCAACTACGAAGGACAGGAGAAGGCGCTCGCGGCGAAGATCGACATCCTGAAGAAACCGCTGCCGCCCGGCGTCAATGCCGGCTGGCACGGCGGGTCGCATGCGTACCTCACCGACGACTTCATCCGCGGCATTCTCGTTCCCGGGCACAAGGTGTGCTGCGGCCTCAAGACGGCGCTTGACACGACGATCGGCGGCGTGTATGCGCACATGTCGGCGCTCAAGGGCGGCGAGACGCTGAAGATCCCCCAGATCTAAGCGGCAAGCACAATGAGAATCCACTGCGGAACAATTCTCGCCGCAGCGATGCTCGCGGCCGGGCTCGGCTGCGGGCGTCGCGGCGACGAGGCCAGCTTCGCGACGTTCGACGCCAGGGCGAGGGCGGGCGAAAGCCTTACCGTCGCCTACTTCGGCTGCTCGCTCATGTGGAGCGCAAACGCCTCCGAGCCGAACGAGACCGGGTTCCGCGGGCTCATGTCGCGCTATCTGGAAAAGCGGTATCCCAAGGCGCACTTCCGCTTTGTGGATGCCTCGGTCGGCGGCACGGGCGCGATGCTGGGCGTGTTTCGTCTCGAAAGGGACGTCCTGTCCAAGCAGCCGGACCTCGTGCTCCTCGACTTCGCGTGCAACGACGGCTGGGACGGCAAGGCGCTGGCGACGACCTGCTGCTACGAGTCGATCCTGCGGCGGCTGGTCGGCGACGGCGTTCCCGTGATGCAGATGTTCTTCACCTTCCGGTTCTGGATTGAGGGGGCGTTCGAGCCGGGGGCCGAAATCGCCGTCCACCAGCGGCTGGTGCCGTACCGCCGCCTCGCCGAGGCGTATGCGACCGGCGTCGGCGACGTGTACAGGGACTCGCCGCTCGTCGCCGACCTGAAAAGCGGCAAGACCACGCTCGACGACGTGTGGCCGATCGACGGCGGGCATCCCGCCGACCTCGGCTACCGCTACTTCGCGGAAGCCGCCTTTGCCGGCTTCGAGCGGGCGGTCAGGGAGGGAACGGTCTGCCGCGTTCCGGAAAAGCCCGTGTTCGGAACAGTTGCGGATGTGCAAAGAATTGATTTCAGCCGCAAAGAACGCAAAGACCGCAAAGAGATTTGTGATGAGTTGTGTAGCGTTGTGGCTGGCGCAAACACAAATTCCTGGCGCAGGGCGCTCACATACCGCACTTCGCTTTGGTACGATGGGCTTTCCTCGCGGTGGATGGACGACGTCATTGTCTTCTCCGGAACGAACAGTGCGCCTTTGGCCGTGACGGCGGCGGGCAACGCGCTGGGCGTGTTCGGCGAGGCCGACGAGAACGCGCTGACGGCGGCGATCCTCTGCGATGGGAAGAAGATCGCGGATTTCAACTCCTACCACAATGCGGGCAAGGGACGGCTCTTCTTCTGGCGGGACGTGCTGCTGAAGGATTACGGGAAAGGGGAGTCCTCGATGCACCAATGGACCATCGACCCCGTTCCCGACGGCAAGGGAGAGTTCCGGATCGGTGCCATCTGCACGGCGACGATCAAGCCGGAGGCAGAGTTCGCCGGCGACGCCGGCTCCGACTTCGACATTTCCGCCATCGACCACGCCCGCGGCGTGAAGTAAGGCACGAAGCGCTGGCGAAAAGTTGTCTACAGACGAATTTGTCAAGCGGTAGATTATTGTAGATAGCCCCTTGATTTTTTGGGGGTGTTTTTGGTATTATCTACAATGTTTGATGGGGGCATAGTGTCTTCATTAGGCGAGACATGTAGATAAATGATGAAAAACACGAGTAGATATCTCGTGCCAATTGTGCTTGGCGCAGTTGGCGTATGGGTGGTTTGTCTCCTTTGTTTTCGCGGCTGCGGCAAGGGTGGCGAGCCTGACAATGCGGCGGCGCAGGCGGCGCGCAAGGCGGAGCTGGACGCGAAGATGCGCGAGTCGTACGAACGCCGCATGGAGATTGCGCGCACCCGCCACGAGCTCGCCGAGCAGATGAAGGCGATGGTCGACGCAATGCGGGCGAAGATGCCGGGCGCGGACGACGACGCGGTGCTCGCGGCGCTCGAGAAGGAGGCGGAGTGGGCGTCGCTCCGCCGTCGGATAGTTGATTTGGAAACGGCGAATGCCGACAACCGGCGCAGGACCGGCGAGGTGCTGCGGGAGTACAAGGACGTCGCTGCGCCGCGGCCGGAGGAGTCTCCGGCTGATGGCGACGGCGGCGAAGGAAAGTAGGCAGTAATCTATGAAGATTTCGATGATGAAGAAGACGAGGAGGACAGACATGAAGAAGCGTCTTGCGTTTCTTGCGTTCGCGGCACTCGCCGCGTTCGGCGCCAGGGCGGTCGGCACGGAGGGCGACATCCGCTCGATTGAGGCGGTTGACGTAATCTACGACGAGTCGCACGGCTACTACTATCCCAACAACAAGACCCCGCACACGGTGGGCGAGTCGTTCTACATCCTAGTGCGGCTCCTCAACCAGGACTTCGCCGACACCACCGCCGTCCACCCCTGGCAGCTTGGCCTCAGCGCCGCCGGCACCGCCGCGGGCGAGACGGTGGCGGACGTGCTCTACCATCCTGGCCTCAGGATCGCGATCGGCTCCGAGATGGTGACGGCTTCGTACGTAACCGAGGGCCCGAACGGCGAGGCGTCGGGCCCCAACTCGCAGTTCCCGAGGTATTACACCGACCTCTACTTCAAGTACACGGTGAAGGAGGGGCAGCTCGGCCTGCCGGTGAGGCTGGTCAACACGAAGAACGAGATCATCAGCACGTCGACGACCGGCTCCTACAGCCTCCAGTTCGTGAACGTCAACACGGCCGGCGGCTTCGTCGACAAGTACTGGGAGCTGAGCAACAACGAGGGGACCCTGGCCAATTTCTGGTTCGGGCCGCTCATCCCCGATCCCGAGCCGTCGCATTATCCCGGCGAGCCGGAGAAGACGCAGCACATCTTCATGGAGTACGTCTGGCCCGGCATCTACGTGCAGACGATCGACTTCGAGCCCACCTACGCCGACGAGACGGACCCCTCGGCCAAGGTCTGGCGCGAGGTCTACCAGGGGCTTGACGACAGCGTCGGCAAGGCCCCCGCGATCGTCGGCACCGCCAACAGCTCCGGGACGCCCACCACCGTCTACATCTGGAGCGAGGACGAGAGCGTTTTCACCATCAGCGGCATCCAGGGCCACGAGGTCTCGTACTATGTCAAGGGCGTGGAGGTGACCCACAACGTCTATCCGGTGCAGCTCACGGCGGACGGCATCACCACGTTCAAGCTTAAGGGGGTGGCCGATCCGGGCGCCTGGACGAACATCGTCCTCTGCGCCACCGAGAAGCCGGCTATCAACGCTGCCGGGGACATCGTGGAGGGCAGCATGGTGACCCGCCGCGTGGAGGTGGTGGACGCCCCGGCGCCGTTCATCACCATCTCCGATGCGGACGGCAACCGCTCCGTCTCCCTGGAGGCGACGAGCGCCTACACGGTCGGCTCGCAGATGAAGATGACCTTCTCCAAGGCGTTCGACGACTACGACGTGAAGGTGAAGCTGATGATGAGCGTCGGCTCGACCACGATCGACCCGGTGGCGGAGAAGTACATCTTCGTCGCCGACTCCGATGGCGCCGATCCGGGGAGCAGCGCCTCGCTGGACACGATCACGATGCCTAGGGGCCAGACGGAGACCTACTTCTACATTTATCCGCTCGGCACCTGCAAGGATCTGAAGACCGCCGGTGTCGTGGTTTCCAACAGCATTGACCAGGCGACGCAGCCGGAGGCGTACGACCAGTTCAAGGACGGCACCCACCGCAACTTGACGGTGAAGGTGACCGACCAGAAGCCGGTCGTCACCGCCTCGATTCCCTCCTCGGGCTTCAAGAACGACACGGTGAACGTCGACGTCACCGTGAGCGACAACTGGCGCGATCTTTCCGATTTAAACACGAACGGCTACAGCGTCGTCATCTACCTCGGCGGCTCGAAGTTGTGCGAGACGAACGGCATCAAATTCTCGGCGAACGAGCAGGTGTCCTTCCCGGTCGTCATTCCTGCGGAGGGCGACCCGCTTACTGGCTGGGTGCAGGTGACGGATCCGATGGGCAACAAGAGCGACAACACGCTCGAGAGCTCGATTCTCTCCATCGAGGCGAAGGCGCCGCTCACGGTGACGGCGGCCACATTCTCCTCCACCAGCCATGGTGCCGAGCCCGATCGCGATCCGACCTACGCCGAAGGGCAACAGGTCTATGTGAGAGCGGTTCTCTCTTCCGCGTCCGCAACCGAGATGTACGCATTCATCGTGCCGATGGACGAGGCGAGCTCCAATCTCGTCTACACCACGGCGATGACGAACGGCCTCAAAATCACCACCTCCGGTGACTATGCACGCTACTCCGACTACGCACCCATAAAGCTTCTCGACGGCAATGTCGACGGTCGCAAGGTAAATCTCGGCGTGGTGCTGAAGGACAAGCAGGACTGGTTCGCGACAGGCGGCAAGGTGATTGACACCTACTCTCTGGGTGGAACCTGGACGCTTACCGTCACCAACGTCGCGCCGAGCTACGCCTCCGACGGCGTCTGGGGCGGCGACGTGACGAACAAGCAGAAGGTCGTCAGGGGCGGTCAATACAGGGGGCAGGTGTCGGCGTCGGCGCCGGTGCAGTTCAGCGTGAAGGTCGCCGACCCCGGCATCATCGACGCGACGAGCGGGACGACGCGTGTCCTGTGGACGTGGACCGAAGGCGTTGACCAATACGAAAACTACCAGATAACCACCGTCGGCTCAAACGGCATCGCCAGCGCAACGTTCACCTTCATCGAGGAACAGCAAATCCAGACCATCACCCTGCGGCTGCAGGACCGCGACATGTATGCGGACGACCCGGACCTCTTCGGCGACGACGAGTACACCTTTACCGTGGCCGTCGGCAACATGCCGACGGTGGACATCGAATTTAACGGCAAAAGCAAGGGCCCCGACTATTCTGAAAAGGACGGCAAGACCTACAATTTCTTCACGGTCAGGATAGCCACATACCCGCAGGGCACCGATCCTACCCGCGTCCCCATCAGCCCCAGCAACCCGCTGCAGGTTAGGATAACGCTTCCGCCCGACGACCAGCAGGACAGTGATGTGGCGGTACTCCACCTCAAGGACCCCGTCACCGGCGAGGTGCAGAAGGACGACGCCACGGGCATTGTGGTTTCCTTCACGTCGTTGACCCTTGCCATGAAAGGAAAGGACGTCTACTTCGACTACCAGAGCCAGAACGGCGGATCGGGCCCGATACACGACCCCTCCGAATTCAACCTCCACGCGGCGGTGATAACCGAGACCAGCGCCGGCGGCGGCCAGACCTGGGCCGAGTACTATGTTCCGGCGGACGTCCCGATCACGCTTCGCAACGAGGATCCGACACTCACGCTCGGGACGGCCGATTCCCACCGCTGGGCCGGGCAGAACGGCACCAACACCTGGACGGCGGGTGAGCTGGTCGAGCTCAAGTGGACGTACAAGGACATCGCGGCCGACGTCACCAACCAAGAGGCGGTAATTGAGCTGGAGGGCATCGTCGACATCAACAACAAATACGAAATCGAGGTGATGTCCGAGGCGACGGCGACAAACATCGACAGCAAGTTGCCGCCCAGCGCCACGGCCTCAGGCACCTTCAAGTTCTATGTGCCGAGCGATCCGTACACCAAGGTCACGGTGACCGCGTGGGACCGCCACTCCGATCACGACCGCAGCGGCAAGTGCGTATACGAGTTCTACATCCACGTCATCCCGACCAAGGACGTCGTCATCAACCCAATCGGCCCCAGCGAGACGGCAAGCTCCAAGTACGGCGCCGCCGCAGGTCTCGGCCGCGGCCACGTCTACGTCGACGGCTCGACCGGCCAGTACTCCGTGCGGCAGTTCCAGCAGACCTGGCTCTATTCCGAGAACGCCGCCGTCGCGAGGCTCTACGCGGCCGGCTACCCGGCCACCAACACCGTCGCCTACGACGACGGCACGCTCGGAATGCCCGACTACACGACGGCGGCGGCGCTGAACGAAGACGGCGGCAGGTACGAGGTCGGGTCGAGCATTCCGCGCTACAACTACGGGCTGCTGCCTGGATCCGACGACCACAAATACGACAACTACTTCTACTGCTGGCTGCAGAAAAACAGCGATGGCGGCGGCTGGGAGGTGAAGCTCGTCAACCCCACTTGCAAGCCCAGGACTGCGCAGGGCTTCAACCCGGCGCTGCCGGAAAAGAGCGAAGGCGGCGTATATGCCCTCACGGAAGTGGAGGCGGTCTTCGCGCGCGAATACTACACTTCCGACAACCTCGGCGACATCAACGCCGACGAGATCCCCGACGCCTACGTGAAGCTCTATGCGGGCTTCGGCGTCTTCGGCGACGACGGCGCTTTGAGCGGCAACGACCTCATTCCCAAGCTTCACACCTTCAACGAAGACGGCGACTACCTGCCTTTCTCCGAGGCGAAGGAGTACGCGAAGTTCATCCCCGGCAGCTCTGCCGACTGGATCATGACCGGCGTGCCGTTCAACGCGAAGCGCGAGATTCGCGGCTGGGACTACCATCTCAACAACGGTCCGGCGCTTTCCGGCGTGCGCAACGCCGCGCCCGAGCGCCGCTACACCGACCCGACCGTCGATTCCGGCTCCACCCTCTCCAAGCTCGAGTACTTCGGCTACCTCACCTGGTGCGCGAAGAACGGGGTTGACGCGACGAACGAGACCTCCTGGCTCCTCTGGACGCCCGAGAACCCGACCGACCCGACGCTGGCCGACACCGACGGCGATGGCATCCCCGACGGCTACGAGTATTACGTCTGGTACCGCGCCCATGTCGGCTACATCGACTACAACGGCGAGTTCCGTCGCTTGGTCGGCCGCCGCTACAACACCTTCAACCCGGCCGAGCCGATCGAGATTCCGTCCGAGGAAATCGAGGCCCTCTACAATCCGACCGTTGAGAACGAGATGCTCGCCAGCGATCGGACCGACACCGACGGCGACGGACTTTCCGACCTCGTCGAATTCGACCTGGGCACCAGTCCGGTCGATTACGACACCGACGGCGACGGGCTTCCCGACGGTTTCGAGGTGTACATTTCAAAGTCCGATCCGCTCGTCGCCGATCTCCTGACCTCCAATCCCGATGGCGACTGCAAGGCCGAGCTGACGCTGGAGGACATCTCCGTCGTCGGCCTCATGCGCGACGGCAAGGTGGAGCGGTATGCGATTCTCAATCCCGACCTCGGCGAAAAGTTCAATATCGACGAATCGCCCTTCACCGATGTTGGGGAAATGACCTACGTGGCGCATATCGACGGCACCACGACCAACGCCTACCTCACCGCATCGGCGAACGTCAAGACGAACTCCTACTTCATCGGCACGACTGGCGAAGGGATTTACCTGATAAGCCATCTGCCAGAGGACTCGACCTGGAAGTGTACGGTCGCGGGCGGCAAGTACTACCTCGGTGAACCCGCCGCGGTCAACCCCGGTCTCCGGCTCACCGTAGTGGAAGCTGGCGTAACGGCGATAAAGGCGACGCTTTCCGCAACCCCGAAAATGGCGTACTCGGTGTGGAAGTACGACCTGGGCGGGAAACTCGTGGCCGGCCAGGAGCTGCACGAGAAATGGACGCCAATCTTCCTGCCCACGGGCGCGTGGGTGGTGGAAATCCCGGCGGCGAAGAAAGTCACGCTGCTCCACCACCATGTCTACCTGTACCACGGGCTCGACAAGGACAAGCTCGACCGCTCCCGCAAGGTTTGGGTCGAGACCAAGTCGTTCGATCCGCGCACCGCCTGGCGCGTCGCCGGCGGCGTCGAAACCTCGGTGTTCTCCACTTACGACGAGTTCATGTATCCCCACTTCTTGATGCAGGACTCCTATCGCTACGTCGCGGGAACTGCGCTTTATACCGGCGGCTGGACGGTGTCGCTCACCGAACTTGAGCCGGCCCACGACCACGGCACCCGCGAGAGTATCTGGACGCGGTACTGTCCCGACCCGAACAATGCCGATACCGACGGCGACGGCTCGCCTGACGGCTGGGAGGCGTATCTCTTCTACGGCCCGCCCGCCTACTTGGCGGACGACCACGAGACCTTCCCGAACGAGCGCACCTACTCCTACGTGCTCACACGCTCAATCTACAACGGGGACAGGGTGATAGCCCCGGGCTCGCCGGTCTCCTCTTCGGTGGCCGAAGACGGAACCTCGAGCTGGGCCGACGAATACGCCGGCTTCGATTCGACGGGGGCCTATCCCGGCGTCGAGTCGATCGCGAACGGCAACCGCTACCCGGAGTGGACGAACAAGAAGTGGCCGACCGACCCGTGGCAGGACGACACCGACGGTGACGGCATTCCCGACCTGGCCGAAAAGGACTACTTCCTCTACGACAACGCGACCGCGCCGGGCATGGGCGGCGGCCTCAACCCGCTTTCGTGGGATACCGACCTCGACGGCCTGCCCGACTGCTGGGAAGTCGAGTTCGCTGGCGCATACGTGGCCGGCGAGGAGAAGACGACCGCCACCACCACCACGGTGGACGAGAACGGCGTCACCAATACGACGGTCTCCGTCACGCGCGCCAACGGCACCTGGTCCGGCGGCATGGACGGCACGGTCGACGACGCGATGCTCGACTACGACTGCGACGGCCTCCAGAACTGGCAGGAGTACCTCGTCGGCGCGATGCGCTGCTGGCGGTACGACGACACCATCTCCGAGTGGAGCAACAACCAGTTCGATGACGCGACGTATTCCTCCGCCATGATGGGTGACACGAACGCCTGGAACAAGTTCTGGACCGAGTGCCTCGTGAGCGACGGCCAGCAGGGCGGCAACCCCGACGGCCAATACCCGCAGGGCCTGTACGCCGGCTACAACCCGCGCTTGAACGAAGGCGATTATTTCGATTGCAGCGCCAGCTTCTTCTCGCTCTGCGAACAGCCGTGGGATCCGGCCGCCGGCAACTGGTACATGTTCAAGGACGGCATCAACCACGACCTCGCCAAGCCGGGCGAAGAGTGGATGTTCATGGTCGGCACGCAGAAAATCCAGTGCAACCGCTTTACTTGGCGTCCGGCCTACGAGTCGACAATGCTAGGATACATTGAGGAGACGAGCGCCCCCGAAGGCAACCCCAATTACTACGATTACGGCAAGGGCACCTCGTACATCATCTATCCGCAGAGCTACATCTGCTGCGATCCGACCAAGGCCGACACCGACCGCGACGGGATGGACGACTACTACGAGCTCTACCACGGCATGAACCCGTTGCTCGGCGTGGAGCACGCCAACAGCGGCGGCAACACCGGCTATGACGTGATTTACTCGGCCTACGGCGGCGGCGAAGAGCATCCGAAGATGGTTGCGGCCGACGTCAACTACTGGAAGACGCTCGTCGGTCCGAACTGGCGCATCAGCGCGCGCGTCGGCGTCGGTCTGAGCGACTACGATTTCGAGGCGTATCCGTGGCTCAACGGCGTCGCCACCGCCGACCCCGACGGCGACGACATCCGCAACCAGGCCGAGGCGATCATGACCGACATGCAGGCGCAGTCGTCGTGGCTCCACTCCGACCCGACGCCGCTCTGGATGACCGATTTCGGCTACGAGGAGTCGATCACCCACCGCTACTACGTGCCGACCAAGATCAATGGCTTGGCTATCGAGAACGCGCCCGACGGATTCACCGATCCGTACACCGGCAAGGAGTACAAGTTCAACGATTTCATGGGCTGCACCTGGGTGGACGGCGATCCGTCGGTGCTGACGATCGCCGGCATCAACGTCAACTTCGGCAACGTCCTCGACACCGCATGGGATTTCGAGGAGAACGAGGGCTACGACACTGACCACGACTTCCTTTCCGACCACGACGAGGCGGCGGGCAAGACGAAGAGCGCCTCCGACCCGCAGGACTCCGACTCGCCGCTCCGCCGCCAGGCGATGTGGTTCCCGGGCGCGAACGCGCTCCTCGAAACGACCCTCGAGGACAGCGAAGTGACGCCCGAGGAAATCATCGGCGGAGTCGACCTGCCGTTCCTCTACTACACCGTCGAGTGCTGGGCGAAGCCCGAGGGCGACCTCATGCGCGACCAGACGCTCGTCGAGCGCGCGGTCTACACCGGCCAGTCCAACCTCGGCGACGAGCAGTTCCTGAGAAAGAACTTCCTCATCGGCATCAAGAACGGCCGCTGGTACACGATGTACGACTCCGCGGGGACGTCCATCAACAACCCGCAGGAGATTCTCGACGGCCCGGAGGCGACGACCAACTGGACGCATGTCGCGGCGACCTACGACGGCGCGTACTTGAGTCTCTTCGTGAACGGCGTCAGGTACAAGCAGATCAAGACCAGCATCCGTCCCGAAAACGGCGCCGCCGCAGTGGCGATCAGTCCCGGCGGCCGCTTGAACGGCAAGATCGACTGGGGCAACGAGGTCGCCATCCTCGTCGGCGCGTCCGCCAGCACGCCCTACGGCATAGTGATGGACAGCAAGTGGCGCTACGACTTGCTTATCGGCACGGACTTCAGCGACTACGACCGCTACTACCAGGGCTACATCGACGAAGTGAGGGTCTGGGACGGTGCGCGCACCGAAAACGAGATCCGCAGCGACTACCGCAAGCGCTATACCCGCGACGACGCACTCGCCAACCGCCAGGCCGTCTGGGAGGTCTGGAACACGGGCATCTACAACCGCTCTCCCTCCACCGAAGGCTTGCTCCCGGCCGAACTCAAGCGCCACTGGACGTTTGACCACATGCCCGGCGGCGTCAGCCCCGACGTCGTCATGAAGCGTCCGGCGGGCTTCACGACCGATATCGGCGTGGTGGACGCGAAGGCGGTCTGGTCGCGGCCCGTTGGCTGGGAAAGCCCATGGTGGACATCGCTGGGCGTCCTCTGCTCGTCCGTCTACAGCGATCTGGCGTGGATTCCGTGGATTTCCGACACCGTCGGCCACCTGCCGCGGTTCGACAAGACCACGACCGACTCGAAGTACTGGAGCGACGACATGGTCGGCGGCAAGCTCGCCGCGGAGTTCGGCTACTCGCAGGTTTCCTTCCCGCGCACGGCCGAGCCGTGGAGCCGCTGGCGCCAGGCGCTGCACGACACCAACCCCATCACTTCCATCGACGAGCGCTGGAATTGGGTCAAGGACGATCCGACGCTCTCGCTGACGTATTCCTTCACCATGCGCCACCGCCTGAAGGAGGGCTTCGACCTGCTGCCGCTCGGCGGCGCGTACGCGAAGCGCATCTCGTCCGCCGAGGGCGGCATGTGGGACGACGGCACGGCGGCCGACGCCTGGGCCGAGACCGGCACCGACGCCGACTTCGACCGCCTGCCCGACTGGTGGGCCGACTACGCGCGCAACAACTATTGCGACCCGCTCGACCCGCCGGCCAGCATCGGCTGGGACACCGCCGTCAACTACGACGGCATCGTCATGTCGGCGTGGGCCGCCTACCTGCGCGACCTCGCGCGCGGCATGCTCTCCGACGGCAAGTACCATCCAGAGTTCGCCGACAGCCGCGACCTCGACCACGACGGCATTCCCGACTGGTGGGAGGACATGTACCGCATCGACACCGGCTCGAAGGACGACGCGACCGCCGACCCCGACCACGACGGCCTCTCCAACTACCAGGAATACCGCATCGCCGAGGTCGACCGCGTCATCGCGCTCGACCCGACCCTCGCGCACTCCGTCACCGAGGACGTGACCGACTACTTCGTCCAGACCACCAACACCCTCGGCGAGACGGTCTACCTCGGCGAGCTCTACGCCGACCACGACTTCATGGAGGACCTCGACGAGGACGCGAACGGCCTCGACCGCACGCGCTACGACGCCAACACCGACGCGGACGAGGACGGCTGGTCCGCGTGGAGCGAGATGCGCTACTCCGACTACAAGATGACGACCGCGCAGAAGTTCGTCTCCCACCTCGCGGGACTCGAGGAGGTGGAGGACAAGCCCGTCCCCGTCGTCCACGCGAAGCTCCGCTACAACGGGACGAAGGTGCAGACCGGCTCGACCGCGCCGGTAATCGTGCAGGCGTACTCCGGCAACAACCTCCAGAACGAACCCACTGCTGTCTACAAGGTGACGCCGGGCGCAAGCGAAACGCGCTACGTCTATCTCGGCTTCTTCGAGGAGCGCGTCTTCCACGGAACGCTCACGCCGGGATGGGTCGTCAACAACCTCAACTCGATCTCGATCCAGGTGGCGCACGCGCAGCCCGACGACTTGTACTCGTGGATGATCGAAAGCGAGAACGGCGATTCGGTGCCGTACTCCGGCACTTACGAGGAGATGCGCGCGGCGGTCTCTACCTACGGGAGCGCCTGCAAGGTCGCCGCGCACGCATTCACGTGGGAGGACTGCCTGGGGTCCGGCCACGGCGGCACGCAGGACGGAGAGTTCGCCCTCAAGATCGCTTCGGTCGACAGCTCGATGAAGGGGCATCTCACGCTGTTCAACAAGCGCGTCGGCTCGATCGACCTCGTGACGGGCGACTTCGACCTCGACGCAAGCAACCTCAAGATGTACTTCATGCAGGGCAGCAATATCGTCCTGCCGCAGCACTTCCTGCGCATCATGTACCAGACGCAGATGCCGACGCTGCAGACGAAGAACCTGGAGATCTCGCTCGCCAAGCCCGACACCGGCAAGCTCACAGAGGGCACGACCGCGTTCGTGGCATTCATCGACGCGGACGGCAACGGCGCCTTCACGCCCGACACCGACCCGATCGGCTTCGTGAAGGACGTCGAGGTCGGCTGGGACCAGGTGCCCTCGCTCGTCATCGAGATGACCGACTCCTCGCAGGCGGCGGGCGAGCGCTTCGACTACTCGGCGGCCTCCAACGGCACGATCAGAATCATCCGCACCTCTGTGAACGGCTCCGAGGAGGGCGTCAAGCGCCGCATCGTCTACAGCCGCGAGACGGGCGAAGTGAAGCGCAACACGGTCTACGAGGGCGACCTCGTCACCTCCGGCAAGTTCGGTCTCGACTGGTCGAGCCTGAGGGCCGACCTCTCCGCGATGGAGAACGTGTCCCTCGCCGACGTCACCGAAGTCGGCTACACCGTCGTCGCCGGCGCGGGCTCGGTGCAGAACATCGACCCCGCCTCCGTCGTGAAGACGTTCACCGTCGAGTACACGACGACGCCGGTGAAGCCCACCCTCTACTCGCCGACCGCGCTTGCCGACCCGAAGGTCGAGACGGCGCGTCCCGAGTTCAAGTGGTCCGCGACCGACGGCTACACCGCCTTCCGCCTCCAGATCTTCCCGGCCGAGGGCGACCAGCCCGTCTACTCCTCGCCGCTCTCTGCGCTGCCGCCGAAGGATTCCTCCGGCCGCTACTTCTGGACGCCGCCGGTGTTCATCGGCACCGACGCCGCAGACGATACCTGGGTGCTCGCCAACAACACCAACTACCGCTGGCGCGTCGCGATGTACAACGCGAAGTTCTCGGAAACCAACGACACGACCTCGGCGTGGAGCGACTATGGCGCGTTCGAGACTCGCCTCGCCGCGTCCAACGACTTCTCGACGCGTCTCGGTTGCGCCAAAGTGAAGGTGCGCTACTACGGTCCCGCGACGAACGCGCTCGGTTCGGTTATTGTTCAGCTCTTCCGCAACGCCGACTTCGCCGGCGTGCCTGCCGCGCAGACCCGGCTCTACGCCGCCGACCTCGCGGCCGCGGCGAACTCCCTCACCAATGCCGCCGAGGTCTCCTTCCTCGGGCTTGACGAGGACGAGTACTTCGCCGTCGCCTTCATCGACCGCAACGGCAACGCGAAGCGCGAGCCCTACGAGACCTGGGGCTACTCCGCACAGGTCGACCGCAGTCTCGCGGCGATCTGGCGTCCCGCCGGCGCGAAGGTCGACCCGACCAGCACCGAGGTGGCGGAAGTCGAGGTGTTCATGGAGGACACCGACGTCAACCGCGACGACATCCTCGACTGGAACCAGCCGGAGTCGCTCCTTGCGACCGCCGCGTCCGGCACGGCCTCCGGCGCCGACACGAGCGACGTCGACCGCGACGGCCTCACCGGCGACGAGGAAACGGGCGACACCTACACCAGCAAGCAGAAGTGGGACACCGACGGCGACGGCATGCCCGACGGCTGGGAGGCGAGATACGCCGACACCGACCCGCTCATGGCCGACGCCGAGCTCGCCGCCGACGGCGACCTGATGGCGTTCGCCGTCACCAACGGCATCTACCGCCTCGTCGCCGACGCCGCCGGCGCGCGCTACCTCGTGCGCGACCCCAACGCCACTAACCGCGTGGGCGACGTGATCTCGACCACCAACCTCGTCACCACCTACGACTACACCACGGTCGTCGCCGACGAGACCGGTACCAACTTCGTCACCGTCACCTACGCCGGCCTCGGCACCAACGTCCTCGCGACCGGCACCTTCAAGATCGACACCATTTCGCCCGTGTCGGTGGCGCTCGTCCACGCCCAGGTCTACGACGAGTTCGGCTACTGGCAGTCCACCGCGGTCGACCCCGCCGACCCGCTCACCAAGCCGTTCACCGCGCTCGACAAGTACATGCTCGCGCGCTACTTCGAGGCGATCGGCTTCACCGGCGTCCGCGAGGAGGCGATGAACGTCGCGAAGACGTGGAAGGACTTCACCCTCAAGCCGCTCGACGCCGACTGCGACCGCGACGGCGTGGCCGACGGCTGGGAGCTCTACCTCATGTTCGGCACCAACGGCGTCGCCACCGCGCAGACCCTCGCGACGCCGGCCGCCGCCGAGATCAACCCGTGGAAGTACGCCGACCGCGACGCTGACATCGACGGCGACACCCTCTCGCTCGTCGACGAATACGCCCAGGGCCGCACCCCGTCCGATCCGTGGAACATGTACTCGGTCTACGAGGAGCTGCTCGCCGCCGGCGTCGTGCCGGAGGACGCCGACAAGTTCACCGACGCCAAGGCCCGCCGCTTCGCGATCGCCGCGGCCGACTACGACGCGGACTGGGACCTCGACCAGATCTCCAACGTCCAGGAGATGTGGGCGTACTACCGCGACATGGAGCGGCTCGCCGACATCGACCCGGAGAACCCGCGGTCCGACGGCTTCACGCCCGACTACTTCCGCATGATCGGCACCAACAGCTACCTTGGCGCCTACTACAACGGCGCCGAGTTCGTCGAGCGCGCCGCCCGCGGCATTCTCGACATCACCGACCTCGAGATGGCCGGCACCCGCGACCTCTACCACTCCGGCTGGGACCTCTGGTCGATCGTCCGCCACTCCTACGCCAAGCAGGAGCAGGAGTCCGAGGAGGGCGTCAGCGAGGAGCTGAACATCGCCAACAAGTACACCTACGTGATGTATGAGGGCTACGAAGGCGTCACCGAGGACGCGCTCGTCGAGTTCCACCAGTCGCTCGGCCACACGGGCTGCACCTCGCTTGGCGGGGTCATCGAAACCCACGGCGGCATCGAGAAGATGAAGCAGGACATCCGCGAGCAGTCGGTTAGCAGCCTCGACGCCGAGGGCTTCGAGACGCCCGAGCCGATGGTGAGGTTCACCTTCAAGTACACCGGCTTCGGCGTCCGCGACATAGTCGTCGACGTCTGGCAGTCCTCGTCGATCTACCCCGAACGCGGCGAGCAGGTGACCGCCTCCTACGCGCTCCAGCCCGCATTCGACGCCGGCATCGCCTACGCCAAGGCGAAGATACCATCGCGCGGCACCCTCAAGCAGGGTCCGGCGAAGTTCATCGCCTACCTCGACGCGAACGGCGACGGCGCGCTCTCGCCCGGCGAGACCTTCGGCGTTGCCGAGGCTAACGTGGGCTACTCCAACCTCGACCTTACCATCCGGCTCGGCGACGGCAACCCCGCCCTGCCGACCATCAACCTCGTCGCCAACGGCACCAACGACACCGAGCGTCCGATCCAGACGGTGGCGATCGTCCGCACCAAGGTGAACGGCCAGTACGTCTCGCCGCGCGGCGTGATGCTCAAGCGCTACGACAACAACATCGGCCGCACCGCGATCTACCCGAGCGACTGGATCAACGAGACCGACGGCTTCATCGGCGTCGACAAGTACCTCGCCTTCGACGCGCAGGACGACATCGACCCGTCCGACGAAAAGCTGCGGGCGGTCGAAGAGGTCACCTATGAGGTCGTCAAGCTCCGCCGCTCGTTCCTGATCGACAGCGACGACGGACTCAAGATCAGCAACACCAACCTCAACCACTACGTCTACATCGAGGCGATCGAGGACGAGGAGACCGGCGACACCTCCAACGTCTACCACACCGTCGACCAGCAGGTGAACGAGGAGTTCACTCTCAGGTACTCGGTCGCGCGCGACGTCCCGCTCGAGGTCACCGGCGACGCCGCCTCGAAGGCGAGCGACACAATCGTCTCGTTCCTCGTCCCGGCCGACCGCGCGGTCACCAAGTTCTGGCTCGCGATCGACGGTTCCGTCAATGGCGGCGCCCTCGACCGCGGCTTCCTGCTCGCGAACCTCGTCTCCGGCGACGTCCTCAACGCCGGCGACAACCTGGTCGGCGAGTACGCGAGCCGCCGCGTCGTCCTCGACGGCGACTGGTTCCGCGAGAACGGCATTTCGTTCACCGAAGGCCCGCACGGCGTGCGCGTAGCGCTCGGCAACGACAAGTTCCCCAAGGCCCCTGGTCTCACCGGCGAGGAGCTGGCGGAATGGTCCGAGTCCGCCGAGTTCAGCGTCGCCGCGGACGCCGCCTTCGACGGCAAGCTCGCCGTCAGGGTGGTCCACCCGGTCGTGACCAACGAGAACGCCTTCACCACCATCACCGTCGCCGCCTACGAGCGGCCCGACCTCGCCAACCCGGTGGCGACGGCGACCAGCGTTACCAACGGCGAAGCGGTGGTGCTCGAGGGTCTCAGGGCCGGCCGGAAGTACTACCTCGCCGCCTGGTACGTGAAGGACGCCAAGGACGGACGCAGCGGCTCCGTCGCCGCAGATCCGAAGGTGCGCATGCCCTACGACACCTGGGGCTACCTGACGATGCTCGGCGAGGCCACCAACGGCTTCAACGCCGCGTCGGTCGCGGCGACCGAGAAGTCGGTTCCGACGAACACCATCTGGATGCAGGACACCGACTGGAACGACAACGGCGTCGCCGACCGGCTCGAGAACCTCAAGTCGATCTCCGGCCTCACTCCGTCCGAGGCGCCGGACTGGGAAGACGTCGACTGCGACGGAATCCCCGACCGCGAAGACGAGGATCCGGTGTTTGACAACGCCAAGAAGTCGATTGAAGGCGACGTGATGGCCAAGGCGACGCTGAAGCTGCTCACGGTCAAGATCGGCACCGTGGACGTCGAGACCAACTGGGTCACCTACGTCGTCTACGATCCGGAGAATGAGACTGCCGCCAAGCTCGACGGCGACACCATTGTCATCCCGCGCGGCACTCCGGCAAGCGCACTCACGAGCCTCTACACCACCTATCTCTACGGCCGCAAGAAGAGCTCGCCGCTCGGCATCGGCGTGGCGACCAACCTCGCGGATGGCGTCGTCTACGAGCACGAGTGGAAGGACGTCGCGCTCGTCCACCACCAGGTCTACGAGCGCTTCGGCTTCAACCCCTACACCGCGAACGCGCTCGCCGCGTCCTCGAACTGGGTCAACACCGCAAAGTTCACCGCGCTCGACAAGTACATCGTCACCAACTACCTCTACGCGATCGGCGCGGTCGTCGACCCCGCCTCGTTCACCAACTGGACGCTGAACGCGCGCCGCGTCGACTTCGACTACGACGGCCTTACCGACGGCTGGGAGCTCTACACGATGTTCGGCACCAACGCGGTCCAGCAGCTCGACAAGACGGCGAAGGCCGACGTGATCAACGCCTGGGTCGCCGGCGACCGCGAGCTCGACCCCGACGGCGACGGCCTTGTCAACCTCCGCGAGTACGACGGCGGCTTCGAGCCGACCGACCCGTGGAACGCGTACTCGGTGTACGAGAACTTCTTCGAGTACGGGCTGCTGCTCCCGGGCACGCCGAAGTTCAACGACAAGGAGGCGAAGAGGTTCGGCATCAGCGAAGCCGACATCAACAACGACGACGACAACGACCTCCTCACCAACCTGCAGGAGCTCCAGGCGTACTACTTCGACAAGACGGCGCTCGCCGATCTCGACTCGGAGAAGGCGTGGTCGGACGGCTCGACGCCTGACTACTTCCGCGCGGTCGGCTCGACCTACCTCGGCCTGCTCTTCAACGGCGGCGAGTTCATCGAGCCGGACGCCCTCGAGGCGCTCGACATCAAGGGCGAGACGATGGCCGGCACGCGCGACATCGACCTCAATGGCTGGGATCTCTGGAGCGAGATCCGCTACGGCCTCGGCAAGGGCCTCTACTCCAAGGAGGTTGTGACGACAAACGTCAGTGACGCAGTGCATGCCGAACTCCTGGCGCAGGCTGAAAACGGCAACATCGTCATTGAGCGAAGCATCCGCCAGCATGGTGAAACAGATCCCGAGCGGTACTGGTGGATGAAGTACCGCAAGACGAACACGCTTGCGACGCCGATTCCTGCGGTCGACCTCACGCTGAAGTACGCGGGCAACGCGGGCCAGACGGTTGTCGTCGAGGCGTACCAGGTTTCGAGCGCGTATCCGGAGTACGGCGAGCAGTTGACGGCGCAGTGGACGGCCCAGGCGGCGTTCGACGCGGGCGTCGCGAAGGTGGCGCTGGACAGCGCGAACCTGGCGGCTGGCTCGCTCAAGCAGGGCCCGGCGAAGTTCATCGCCTACATCGACGCGAATGGCGACGGCAAGTTCTCGGCCGGCGATACCTTCGGCACGGCGGAGGCGGAGATCGGCTACTTCGGCTGCGACCTCACGATCCGCCTCGGCGACGGCAACGCCGCGCTGCCGACGATCAGTCTCGCCGGCGGCGACGCGACGAACGACGTGGTCCAGACGCTGGCGCTCGTCCGCACCAAGGTGAACGGCCAGTACGTCTCGCCGCGCGGCGTGATGCTCAAGCGCTACGACAACAACGTGAACCGCACCGCGATCTACCCGAGCGACTACATCGACGAAGTCCACGGCTTCGTCGGTGTCGACAAGTACCTCGCCTTCGACGCGCAGGACGAGATCGACCCCTCCGACGAGGCGCTGCCGGCAGTCGAGGAGGTGACGTACGAGATCGTGAAGCTGCGCCGCTCGTTCATCATCGAGAGCGACGACGGCCCGAAGATCAGCAACACCAACCTCAACCACTACGTCTACACCGAGGTAGTCGAGGACGCCGACACCGGCGAGACCTCCAACATCTACCACACCGTCGACCAGCAGGTGAACGAGGAGTTCACGCTCAGGTACTCGGTCGCGCGCGACATTCCGCTCGAGGTCAAGGGCGAGGCCGCCTCGAAGGTGAGCGACGCGGTCGTCTCGTTCCTCGTTCCGGCCGATCGCGCGGTGACCAAGTTCTGGCTCAAGATCAACGGCGACGTCAAGGGCGGCGACACCGGCAACGGCTTCATCCTCGCGAACCTGGTGGCGGGCGACGTTCTCAACACCGCCCCCGGCCTGACCGGCGAGTACACGAGCCGCCGCGTGGTGCTCGACGGCGACTGGTTCCGCGAGAACGGCATCACGTTCACCAACGGCGAATACACCGTGAGCGTCGCGCTCGGCAACGACAAGTTTGCCGCGGTGCCGACCGACGACGCGGAGTGGTCCGCCGAGGCGGCGTTCGGCGTCGCCAAGGACCTGGCCGCCGACGGCAAGGTGACGGTGGATGTCGTCCATCCGTCCGCCGCCGCGTCCGAGCTTGCCACGATCGTCGTGGCGGCGTACGAGAACGCCGACCTCGTCAACCCTGTTTCGACTGCGACCGGCGCCGCCGGCGCGGCGATCGAACTGGGCGGCCTTAAGGCCGGCAGGGAGTACTACATCGCCGCCTGGAACGTGGTTGACGCCGACGATGGCCGCGGCAGCGACAAGCGCCGCATGCCCTACGACACCTGGGGCTACTACTGCAACCTCAATGCGACGAACGCGCAGCAGATTGCGGCGTCGATGGCGTTTGATCCGGTGGCCGTCACTGCGGCGACGAACCCTGTCGAAATCGCAGTCTACCTCCAGGATACTGACTGGAACTACAATGGCAAGATCGACCGCGAGGAAAACATCAAGTCCGTTCCCGGCCTGACTCCTTCCGAGGCGCCGGAGTGGGAGGACGTCGACTGCGACGGCATCCCGGACCAGGAGGACCCAGACCCCGTCTTCGACAGCTCCAAGAAGTCGGCCGAGGGCGACGTGATGGCCAAGGCGACGGTGAAGATGCTCACGGTGAGGATTGGCACGGTCGACATAGAGACCAACTGGGTGACCTACGTGGTCCACGACATCGCGAGCGAGACCACCACCAACAAGCTCGACGGTGGCACCATCGTCATCCCGCGCGGGACCAAGGCGAGCGAGCTCAAGAGCCTCTACACGACATACGCCTACGCCCGCAAGCAGACCAAGTCCTCGCCGCTGGGCCTGGGCGTCGCGACGAACCTCACCGCGGGAACTGTCTACGAGCACGAGTGGAAGGACATCACCCTCGTCCACGACCAGGTCTACAGGGAGTTCGGCTTCAACCCGAATACGGCGAACGCGCTGACGCCGCAGACGAACTGGGTGAACACGGCGAAGTTCACCGCGCTCGACAAGTACATCGTGACCAACTACCTCTATGCGATCGGCGCAATCACCAACCCCGCGTCTTTCGCCAGCTGGACTCTGAGCGCCGGCCGCGTCGACTTCGACTACGACGGCCTCACCGACGGCTGGGAGCTCTACACGATGTTCGGCACCAACGCCGTCCAGGCGCTCGACAAGACCGCCAAGGCCTCGGTCATCAACGCCTGGGTGGCGGGCGACCGCGACCTCGACGCCGACGACGACGGGCTTTCCAACCTCCACGAGTACAATGGTGGGGCCTCGCCTTCCGACCCGTGGAACAAGTACACGTTCGACTTCGGCACCCCGTTGCCGGGCGGAGCGTTGCCGCTTACTGACTATGAAGCCCGCCGCTTCGACATTGGCTCGGCGGAAAAGCAGCTTGCCGACGATGACAATGACGGCCTCTCGAACTGGGCGGAACTGCTCGCGACGCGCAACGGAGCGTTCGGCGAGTTCGACGTCAAGAAGGACTTCACCGTCACCAACCAGTTCGACTACTTCCGGACGAACGGACTCGTGGGCGTCGCGCGCCGCTACGCCGGCTTTGTTGTGACCGACCATGACTTTGTCGGCGACGCCTGGGAAGATGCGCATGATCTCACAGTGGCGAACCGCTACGTCTACGACGCCCACACCGACTACGATGACAACGGCTGGTCGCTCTGGAGCGAGGCCACCGCCGCCGCCATGTGGAAGCCCGAGGTGATCACCAACACCTACGACATGGGCGACGAGGTCTACACCTGGGTCTACACCAACGGAGTCGAGTTCACAGGCACGCCGATTCCGAAGGTGAACCTCGTGGCCATCGGCGACGTCGGTGACAAGAATTATTCGTACCAGCAGGTCGAAAACGAGGGCACGACCAACGCGGTGACCAACACCGTCTGGGCGACGTATCCCGTCACGCTCAAGGCGTACCGCGGCAATGACCTTGGTAGCGCCTACAGAACGTTCTACGTGGACGGCACGGTGAAGGACGGCGTTCTCGTCGCCTCCTTCGACGGTGAGGGATTGGTGGAGGGCCTCAACACCTTTGTTCTCGAGAACGGCGATGCGTCCGGATTCTGCAAGGCGATGGTTGGCTTTGACCGCGTCGATCTCGAGATCTCCATTGATTCCGGCGAAAGCGTCATTCCACCGCGCACCGTCTACGGCTGGGGCGATGCGGTCTCCATCCGCCGCACGGAGATCAACGGCCGCACGTGCCCGATGCGTTATGTCTGGTCCGGCTCGGTTGACGGCTATGTCACGGCGGCGGACGTTCTCAAGTCCGGCGCAATCGATCTCGACGCGCGCTATTTGGTCGAGGACGCGGCGGCGATGGGCATCGTCAACACCAACATCGCGAGTGTGACCTATGAGGTCTCCGGCTGGTACGGCCAGACGTTCACCAAGACCTTCGCCGCGAAACGGCCGGTGGCGATCCCGGTTTCGCCCACCATCGGCAAGGCGTACACGGTAAGGACGCGCAAGCCGGTCTTTGCGTTCGCGGGGCTTGACGGCGCCACCGCGTTCGCGTTGCAGATCTCCATTTCCACGAACGCGGCAGACGTCTTCCTCGCCACGACCAATCTCCTGCCGGCCGCCAACTCCGCTGGGAGTCGCATCTTCAAGAGCGATTGGCAGATTGGCGAGGGACTCGACCTCAACGACAGTTCCAACTACTTCTGGCGCGTCGTCGGTCTCAGCGCGAAGTGGCCGGAAGTTGAGGAGAGCGGAGCATCCGCGTGGGCCGAGTTCAAGACGTCCGTCGACTCTACGAAGGCGAACACCGGCTACGGCAAGATTGCGGCCGAGGTTCGCTACTACGGGGCGGCGACGAACGACACCGCCAGCGTAATCGTGGGCGTCTGGCGCGACGCCGCCTTCGCGGGAACACCAGTGGCTATGAAGCACCTCGCGGCCGGCGACTTCGCCGCACTCGCGGTACAGAAGGAAGAGAGCGAATTCTTTAAACCGACGGCCAGCGTGGAGTTCGACGGCATCGAACCCGGCAACTACTACGTGATGGCCTACAACGATCTGAACGGCAACGGGAAGCGCGACGCTTGGGAGAGCTGGGGCTATAAGAACAAAGTCGGCACGGATGAGCCCGATCTCTATGCGCCGGTGGCGCTTACCGTCGTTTCCACCAAGGCGGCGACGCCGACGGCGCTCGTCTTTATGGAGGATACCGACGTCAACGACAACGGCATCCCGGATTGCGTAGAGGACATTGATTTCTGCGGCGAAGATCCATCCTCGGTGTCCGGGAGCATGGATCTGGACGGCGACGGTCTTGACGAGTCCGACGAAATCTGGAACGAGCACCTCTATGGCACCGACCCGCTGGTCTGGGACACGGACGGCGACGGTCTCCCCGACGGTTACGAGGTCTGGGCCGGACTCGATCCGGTCAACGAGTACGACATCAGACTGACGCGCACCTATATCGACACCAACGATGTCGAGCAGACGTACACTTATCTGGCGTCTGCGGCGAAGGATGCGGTCGAGGGCGATGTGATGGCATACGCGATGATCAAGCGTAGGGCGCTTGTCGTCGCCGACGCAGTCGGCGGGGAGACCGTCACGCTCGTCGTCGATCCTGCCGACAAGACGGACTACCGCGTCGGCGGCAAGCTGAAGGCGGGAACTAAGTTCGCGATTGCCGTGCCTTACGCGACGCTGCCGGCCGACGACTGGAACGACCTGACGGAGAAGGAATACTACGCGCTCTCCACGAACGTCTACGAGGCGACGGACAACGACTTTGTGGCCGAAGTCATCGACGAGTTCGAGATCATGCTCATGCACTGGCAGGTGTACAATGCGTTCGGCTTCGAGTCTGGCGTCGCGACGCCAGGCGATGCTGTGGAGCGCACGGACGGGCAGGTCCATACGCGTCCGATGTACGGCATCGACAAGTACCTCGTCTCGTCGCTCCTCGGCGTCGAGGAGGAGATGAACCTGAACCGCCGCTGGGGACAGGGCCTCACCTGCCTCAAACCGGGCGTCGGCGACTATGACGGCGACGCCATTCCCGACGGCTGGGAACTCTACATGATGTTCCCGGGCGCGAAGGCCGGGCACTACGAGCCGGCGATGAATCCGTGGAAGGCATTCGACGGCTACAAGCTTGATTCCGGGACGATGACCTGGATCGGTCTTGACTACTTCGACAAGGATGGCGTCGCCCGCACGGCTGGCGCCGCCGACTGGACACCGGCCGACTGGTACAACGGCGGCGCGAACGCGGCTTCGCCGTACACGGCGAACGACGGCAACACGTTCTACGTGGACATCGACGACAAGACGGCGCGCCAGTGGAACATCGAGTCGGTCACGAACCAGCTTGCGGACGTGGACAACGACGGTCTCTCCAACATGGACGAGTATCTCGCCGCTCGCGACACGCTCGTGCCTGGAGCCGCCGATCTGGATGTCAGGAACAACTTCTCCAACGGCACAACCCTCGACTACTTCCGCACCAACGGAGTCTCCGGCACCGGGCGCCGCTACCTCGGCGAGATCGCGACCGATCACGACTTTATGGAGGACTGGTACGAAGACTTCTACAACACTGACTTCGCCAGCCGCAACCGCTACGATGCGTACAACGACCGCGAGGAGGACGGATGGTCGAACTGGAGCGAGGCCCGCGCCGGCACCAACCCCGAGCTCTTCGGTACGCTGTCCCTCGTCCGCTACGACCTTACCGAGGACAATGTGGTCGCCGAGTATCCGATCCCCACCATCGGCGTGACGCTCACCTACCAGACGATGGATACGTTCGATAGCTCCATCGTCTTGAAGGCGTGGCACGGCGACACGGCGGCGGGGACGCCCGACGCGGTTTGGACCGTGTCTGGTGCGGCGAACGGATCGACGATCAGCAAGCGCTTCCTCGGCCTCAACCCGAACCGCAGGGTCGACTTCAACATTGGCCCGGGCGACATCGCCGAGCACCATATCAAGATCCGCTGGTACGACCCAGACTACTACATCGAAACTATCAGCTATGAAACGAACGGCACGATAAAGTCGATCGTCTACACCATCCATGACATCGACTCCTCGCGCTGGTCGACACCGCCATACTTCGGCGATGACGTGCTGGATCAGTCCAACGGCAAGTACACTGCAGCGATTCCCGGCGGTTGGGTGAACTACAAGACCGGAGACATCTCAATCGACTTCTCCGATCCCGCCTACCGGGACATCGACTACACCTACCACGAGAGGGTCGACGACAACCAGAAGATCATTCACCACTGGAACCTCACGCGCTCGTTCTTCAACGTCGAGTACATGAGCCGCATCGTTTCGAGCGGCAACCGCAAGACATTCTCGCTCTCCAAGCCGCAGGAGGCCGACGCGAGCTCGAAGGGACGGCTCGTAGAGGGCAAGACGGTGTTTATCGCCTTCGCAGACGTGAACGGCAACGGCGTGCTGGACCCCGGCGAACCCTTCGGCTATCAGAAGGGTGTTGAGGTCGGCTGGGACAAGGTTGCCGACCTGAGGATTGAACTGACCGACGAGGCACCGGCGCTGCCGCGCGTCGCCCTTGACGGAGTCTCCTCCAACGCCTGGCTGAGCATTCGCCGCCAGGTGGTGAACGATTCTGTCCGCAGCGGGCTGGAGAAGGTTGTTTGGACTGGCCGTGCGCCGTCGTCCGGCTGCCTGACCGAGGCCGATATCCTGCTGGAATCCGGCGGCTACGTGTTTGACGGCGCGCTTACGAACGATGCCGCAAAGGCCGGCCTCGGGCAGGTCTACAGCGCCTGCTACGGCCTCTACGCCGACGGCGACTTGATCGCCGCCTTCACCAACGTTTTCGACGTGGCGCGCGATGTGCCGGTGCCGGTCTCGCCGAGCGATAAGAACGGCTATCTTGTCCGCACGGCAAGGCCGACATTCGTCTTCAACGGCGACCGTTCGAAGTACACGGCGTTCGCAATCCAGATTGCCGACGCGGCGGGCAACACCGTCTGGACGTCGCCGACCAACGTGTTCCCGGCCGCAACCGCTTCCGGGAGCGAATATGTCGCCCCCGTCTACATCGGCCAGGGCCAGTTGCTCGCCGACGGCACGGAATACTTCTGGCGCGTCGCACAGTTCAACAGCAAGTTCCCGACGGCCGAGGATGACGCGGACTGGAGCGATTGGGCTCCGTTCAAGACCGCCGTTGATTCGACGGACGGCAATACGGGCTACGGCAAGCTCTCCGCTGAGATCCGCTACTACGGCGCCGCGACCGCCGCGCTGACGAACGTGGTCGTGGGTGTATACGAGACGGCCGACTTCACCGGCGAGCCGATTGCCAAGGCGACGCTCCTCGGCGACGGCACGGTGCAGGACCTCGCGACCGTTCCCGCAGACGGCTTCATGACCATCGCCACGAACATCGTCTTCGACGGCGTCTCGGCAGGTCCGCGCTACGTGATGGCGTTCATCGACGTGAACGGCAACGGCCGCCGCGACCGCTACGAGCCGTGGGGCTACTACAACAACGTCGGCACCGACACCAAGGCGCTCTATACGCCGATGTCGCTCGCCGTCAGCGTGGCCAAGGCGGATGCGCCGAGCTGCATCGTCTTCATCGAGGACACCGACGTCAACGACAATGGCATCCCGGACAGCGACGAAGACACGTCGTCCTGGACGGATCCGCTTCCCGCCAGCGCCGATCTCACCGACGCCGATGGCGACGGGCTGACTGCATTTGACGAAATCAACCTCTACGGCACCAATCCGTACTGCGCGGACACTGACGGCGACGGCATGGACGACGGCTGGGAAGTCGCGAACGGGCTGAACCCGCGCGTGGACGACTCGGATGTTGTCGGTGCCGACGATGTCATGGCCTATGCCGAGGTTGAGGCGCAGATTGCGGTTTCGAACGACACGGTCTATGCGGTGATGACGGTCGTCGACGGATACGGCAAGGTCGTCGCGACGAACCTCTACGACACGTTCACGCTGGGCGACGGCAGGATTGCGGTCGGCAAGAAGTCCGACGCGGTGGTGGTGCCTGGACAGTTCTATGCGACGATTTCCACGAACGTGGTGCTGATCCACTCCGCCGTCTACGACTGGTTCGGTTTCGACCCGACCACGGCGAACCCGCGCGCCACTGCGGCGGAGGACGAAGGCGGCGAGGACGGCAACGGCCTCGGTCGGAACACGGTTCCGTTCACTGCGTATTGGAAATTCGTCACCGAGAAGCGCTATCTCATGGAACTCTTCGGGGTCGACTGGTCGCTCAAGACCGCTGCGATCGATTCCAACGCCAACGGTCTGCCAGACGGCTGGGAGCTCTATGTCGCGTTCGCCACGAAGACGGTCGATCCGAACACTAATACCGGCTTCCCGCTCGCCGGCGACATACTGGTCGACGCGATCGCCAACTTCAACGAAGGCGTCGACGTGTCCGATCCGTGGAACAAGTATTACTTCTACGGGTTGCTTGGTAGCACGAACGGCGTAGTCCGTTACACCAACGCCGAGGCGCGCAAGTACGACCTCGCCGCCGGCGACCTCACCGAGGACGAAGACTTTGACGGACTCTCCAACTACTCCGAGTTCCTCGCCTCGAAGCTGACGCCTGCGATTGAACTGGATGTCACCAATCCCGTCACTGACGGCGTGACGCCGGACTACTTCCGCAAGGCCGGCGACGACTATATGGGCCTCCTCTTCAACGGCGGCGAGTTCATCGAACCGGAACTGCGGAGGGTGATGGGCATCGCCACGCAGACTGGTGCCGGTACGCAAGACTACAAGGACACCGGCTGGGATGCTTGGGCGACGGCGCGCTACTCCATCTACAACATGGACCAGACCGTCGACATCTCCGGCGTCGTGAGCGACGAGTTGATGCTCCTTATTCGCTACTGGAATGTGATCAGGCCCGGCGAGTTCACGGGCACGACCGTGAAAGAAGCGCTGGACTTCTTCCATGAGGTCTGGGAAGGCGTCATCCGCCTGATCGACAGCGAGGGCAACATCCTAATCGACGGCAAGGACGCGAGCGTGAGCGGTCCCGGCACCATTCATCAGGCAGACGCCGCGCAGACGACCACGCAGGTCGTGGCCTTCTTCGGCGGCCAGACGAAGATGGAGGAGGTCATCGCGCGGAACAAGAAGGACATCGCGGCAGACCAGATCGTCAAGCCGGAGCCGGAAGTCGAACTCCTGCTCAAGTATGCCGGTAACGGATCGCACAATGTCGTCATCGAGGCATACCAGCTCAACCCGGCGTATCCAGAATACGGCGAGCAGATGACGGCGCAGTGGACGACGCCGGTGACGTTCTCTGCCGGCATCGCGCAGACCGTCCTCGCCACGACCCCGGCGTCCGGCGCTCTCTTGCAGGGTCCGGCGCGGTTCGTCGCGTACATCGACCAGGACGGCAGCAACTCGCTCTCCGCCGGCGACACATACGGCGAGACGACCAGCGAGGTTGGCTACCTCGGTTGCGACCTCGAGATTGCGCTCGGCGCGGCCAACCCGGCGCTGCCGGCGCTGCGCCTCTCCGACGGCACGAACGCGGTCAACACAATCGCGCTCGTCCGCACTGCGATCAACGGGAAGCCGCTCTACAACAGCGCGAAGGGTGTGTTCATCGTCCAGTTCCCGAACAACGCCGCCCGCGAGTCGCTGTATCCCGACGAGTACGACTCGGGCGACTACATCGGCATCGACCAGGGGCTCTCGACGCTGGTGAACATCAAAGACGAGCACGGCGTCGTGACGAACGGCATTGAGAGCGTGACCTATGAGGTGCTGCGGCTTACTCCTTACGAAATCGCCGGCCTCTCGATCACCAATCTCAACCATTACATCCTCGTGACATCCGTCGAGACGAATGGCGAGACCACCGTCACCTCCAACATCGTGGACCAGACGGTGAACGAGGAGGTGACGATCAAGTACTCGCTTGAGCGCGACGTCGCGAAGTCGATCGCGTGCGCCGGCTCGACGGCAGACGACTTCACGTTCACCTTCACCGTCCCGACCGACACGGCGAACACCAAGTTCTGGCTGAAGACGGTGTCCGGTGTCGAAACGAACATCCTCGGTGGCACAAAGGGATTCATCCTCAATGACATTCGCGACGGCGTGGTCGTACTTGACAAGCAATGGTTCAAGAAGAACAATGTCGCGATTCCGACGGGACTCGTCAAGTTCGGCGTGGTTCTCGGCAACGACAGGTTTGGCAGGCCCGGAGACAGTTCCGACGACTGGAATTGCGCGTTGGCTGAGGTGTTCGTCAACGAAGGCGCGTCCTTCGACGGCAAGCTCGCGGTCGTGGTCAAGCATCCGACGGCGACACTGGGATCGAAGTTGACGATTGCCGCGTACGAGAGCTCTGACCTCGCGAACGCGGTCGCGGTCACGAACAATGTTGCCGCCAGTACGGCGGTCGAGCTCACGGGCCTCCGTCCTGGCGCGAGCTACTACGTCGCCGCATGGTACGTCAACGACGAGAACGACGGTCGCGGCAGCGACAAGAACGGCAACAAGTATCGCATGCCCTACGACAGCTGGGGCTACTACTGCAAACTCGACGTCACGAATGCGCTTGGGGTTGCGTCGTCGATGGCGTTCGATCCGGTGGCGGTCATCGCGGCGACGAATGCGTCCGAGATCACGATCTATCTGCAAGACACCGATTGGAACGCCAACAACATCGTTGATCGCGAAGAGAACTTCCGCGCCATCAACGGCGATTATGATCGCTCGGTCGACCCGAAGTATGGTTTCGACATTGATGGTGTCGACGAGGCGGAACTCTTCAGCGATGCAGCCGAGAACGATGTCTTCGCCTATGCGGAGGTTCCGTTCTACTGCGTTATGGCGGAGGTCGGCGGCGTCGAAATCTGGTTCGCGGTGACCAACCTCGAGGAGGAGACCGTCTCCGACAAGATCGTGCCCGGCATCCCGCTCGGTACGGAGCTCAAGGCGCTCAAGACGCTTGCGGCGACATACTACTACGACTTCGGCAAGGCGAAACCCACTCGCCTTGCCCTTGGCACGAATGTCGTCTGGACCGGCGAGGAGAAGGTGGTGAAGGCGGTGGAGCAGAAGTTTCTCATCCTCGTTCACGGTCAGGTGTACGACCACTTCAAGTTCAACCCGAACACGGCCAATGGCCGCATCGCCAAGTCCGACTGGGTGAATACCCGTTCGTTCACGAGTGCGGACAAGAACTACGTCACCAACTACCTCGCGAACGTCCTCGGAGAGACGGACGTCTCCACGAAGGTGCTTTCCATCGACTACCCCGACGCAGACACCGTTGCGAACGGCCGCGGCGACGGCATCCTCGACGGCTGGGAGCTCTATGTGAAGCACAACCCGTGGAACTATAACGACCGCACGAGCGATGTCGACGGCGACGGCCTCGACCTGCTCCACGAGTACGACGGCGGCTTCGAGCCGACGGATCCGTGGGACAAGTACTCGGTGTACAACAACTTCCTCGGGTACGGCTTGCTCCTGCCGGGCACGCCCAAGTTCAACGACTCCGAGGCGCGCAGGTTTGGCATTGCGCAGGCCGACATCAACAACGACGATGACAACGACTTGCTCACTAACCTCCAGGAGATCCAGGCGTACTACTACGACCGGACGGGTCTTGACGACATCGATCCCAAGAAGGCGTGGTCGGACGGCTCGACGCCGGACTACTTCCGCGCGGTCGGCTCGACCTACCTCGGTCTCCTCTTCAACGGCGGCGAGTTTATCGAGCCGGAGGTGCGTGCGGCGATGGGCGTCGATGTGCTCGTCAGGGACGGTACCCGCGACTACAAGTTGAGCGGTTGGGACGCCTGGTCGACGGCGCGCTATTCAATCCAGAACAGCGAGCAGGCTGTCAACATCGACGGCGTAGTAAGCGACGAGCTGATGCTTCTCATCCGTTACTGGAATGTGATTAGGCCCGGAGAGTTCACGGGCACGACGGTGAAGGAGGCGATGGACTTCTTCCATGAGACATGGAAGGGCGGCATCCGCCTCATTGACAGCGAAGGCAACATTCTCATCGATGGCAAGGACGCGAGTGTAAGCGGTCCCGGCACCATCCATCAGGCAGATGCCGCGCAGACCACCACGCAGGTCGTTGCCTTCTTCGGCGGTCAGGCGAAGATGGAGGAAACCATCGCCAAGAACAAGAAGGACATTACGGCCGACCAGATAGTCACGCCGGAGCCGGAAGTCGAGCTGGTGCTCAAGTACGCGGGCAACGATTCGTACGACGTCGTGGTCGAGGCGTGGCAGACCAGTCTGGCGTATCCCGAGTATGGCGAACAGTTGACGGCGAAATGGACGACGCCCGTCAGGTTCTCCGCAGGCGTCGTGCAGACCTCCCTTGCCACTCCGGCGGCTGGCGCGCTCCTGCAGGGCCCGGCGAAGTTCGTCGCCTACATCGACCAGGACGGCAGCGGCACGCTTTCGGCTGGCGATGTCTTCGGCGAGACCGAGACCGTTGTCGGCTATCTTGGCGCGAAGGTTGCGATCAGGATGGGCGGCTTTAACGACTACTCTTATCCGATTGTCCGCGTGGACGCGACGAACGGTGCGTCGATTGTGGCGCTCGTCTGCACCAAGATCAACGGCGTGCCGCTGTACGGCGATGCATATGGCGCAGTGTGTTTCAAGATGCCGAACAATGTCGCGCGCGAGGTGATCTATCCGTCCGAGTTCTATACCGACGAGCACACCGGTCTCGACAAGTATCTCCAGAAGAAAAGCGAACTCGTTGGTGGTGTTGAGAATGTCGAAGAGGTGACATACGAGATCCTGCACCTCAATGCGGTTGATTTCGCCAGCCTCAATGTGACGAATCTCAACAACTACATGATCATCTCGAACGACATTGCGGTCGCCTATGGGCCATTCAACATCAACGAGGAACTGACGATTCACTACTCCAACACCCGCGACAAGGCCGATGTCTGGGGTGTCGCCGACGCGGTGGACGGTAACGTCACCGTTGCCTTCACCATTCCGACCGACGGCTATGCCAACATGCGGTTCTGGCTCAGGGTTAACGGAACGGTCTATGACGGCAAGAACGGTTACGGCTTCCCGATTCCTCCGGTGGCAGATGGGGTTGTCATCCTTGATCAGCAGTGGCTCGACGACAATGATGTTGTCTTCAAGTCTGGCGAGAACACGGTGGAAGTGCTGCTTGGCAACGACAAGTACGACTACGCCAACCCCGGCGACGAGTGGTCTAACGAAGCGCGGTTTAACGTAAATGCCGCGCCAGACCGCAAGGGCAAGCTTGCGGTCGACGTGCAGCATCCGCTGGCAGCCAACCTCGACGCCAAGTTGACGATCGCGGCGTACGAGAGCGCAGATCTCGTGAACCCGGTTGCGTACATCAACAATGTTGCCGCCGACACGGTCGTTGAGTTCGGCGGTCTGAGGCCCGGCGAAAAGTACTACATCGCTGCCTGGTACGTGAAGGACCAGAACGATGGTCGCGATGACGAGACCATTCGCGCGCCATGGGACAGCTGGGGCTACTACTGCAACCTGACGCATACCAACGCGTTCCAGATTGCCAACACCTACGGCTTTGATCCGGTGGCTGTGGCGGCGTCGACCAATCCGGTGCCGATGACGGTCTGGCTGCAGGACACCGACTACAACGACAACGACATTGCCGACCGCGAAGAGGACTTCCTCGATGTTTACACGCCGTATACGCGCGAACTTGTGGTTGAGTACGGCTTCCACATCGATGGCGCCGCGGATGTTAATACCTCGAGCTCCTCTTCTGGCGAAAAGGTTGAGGCGATGGCCTTTGCGAAAGTGCCCTACGAACTTATTGCTGTCACGAATATGGTGGGCAAGAAGGTCGAGACCATCTGGTATGCGATCATCCCCGATCCGTCGTCGACATCCGTGGTCGGTTCCGGCGTTGCGGTCGGTGATTCGCTCTCCGAGCTCTCCAAGCGCTCCGACATCAAGCTCGCCTCCGTCTACTTCTATGGTGACGAACCGGCGCTTGGCTCCAATGTGACCTTCTCGGCCGACTCGCCGCTAAAGGTGACGGAGACGAAGGTCGAGGATCTCGTCCTCGTCCATGCGCAGGTGCTGGACCGCTTTGGCTTCGATCCGGCGACCGCCAACGGCTCGCTTGCCGCTGCCGACCGCGTCAATTCGAAGGAGGTTACCGCGTATGACAAGGGCAAGTATCTTGAGGCATACCTCATCAACGTGCTCGGCGTCACCAACTATACGGACTACGTGCTTAGCAAGACTTCTAACGACGCCGACCCGGTTGAGGGCGGCATGGGCGATGGTCTGGTTGACCTCTGGGAGCTCTACGTGATGTTCAATCCGGACGGCGTGCAGGACGGCTTGATTGGTACCGTGGAAGACCTCGATGATCCCAGCGTGGTGCTTTCGCCGTGGAACTATGACGACCGCAACGCCGACGCCGACGGCGACGGCCTCGCCAACATAGACGAGTACGACGGCGGCAACTCGCCGACCAACCCCTACGACGCCGACACCGACGGCGACGGAATCACCGACCTCTACGCCTGGCAGTACGTGCTCAAGGGCGGCGATGCCGACGGCGACACCGACGGCGACCGGCTCTCCAACTACGCCGAGTACCTCATCAGCGAGGTCTTCCAGTTCTGCGACCTCGATCCGCGCAACCCGAAGACGGACGGCGCGTGCGTCGACTACTTCCGCAAGGTGGGCCAGCTCTACCTCGGCGAGCTCTTCACCGACCACGACCAGGTCTCCGACCGCTGGGAGGCGCAGTATGCGACCGAGAAGTCCAATACCGGCGACATCTGGGCGAACCGCTACGTCTACGATCCCGAAAAGGACCTCGACGGCGACGGCTGGTCCAACTACGCCGAGTCCAGGGCAGGCACGCGTCCCGACAAGGTTGCCGTCCCCGGCATCGACGAGGAGACGCTGGCCGAGCACCCGATCCCGGTCATCGAGGCGACGGTCGTCTACAACGGCAACACCCACGACGGTCTCGCCCCGATCACCGGCCCGATCGTCTTCCGCGCCTGGAACCAGAAGACCGACGAGGCGATGATGCATGCCCCCGACGCCATCTGGACGACGCCCGGGAGCATCTCGACCACCTCGGGCGGGTCCGAAGACTCCTCGTCGCTCCTGTCCGCCAAGAAGTACCTCGGCCGCAAGCCGTCGGGCCGCATGGTCTACAGCCTCGGCCCGGGCGCGGTGACGCCCGGCTCGGTGAAGATCTACTTCCGCGATCCCGATTTCCGTCGCGCGGTGGTGCACAACGGCACCGAGATCTCCGTTTCCGAAGCCGGCGTCGCGCAGGCGAGCTGGTATCCGCTCGTCCAGGACAAGAACGGCGAACTCGTAACCTGCATCACCAACCAGACTTCGGTCTCGGTGGGCAAGGTCGACTACACCACCGGCATGGTCGAGATCGACTTCGGTTCCGCCGCGCTCAGCGGCAGCATCTACGCCCAGATGATCAACGCGACGGCCGGCAACGAAAAACTCGACTCCGACATCACCCACGCGCTCCAGTACTACAACTGCGAGAAGCTCGATCTCGACGCGAGCTACGTGAAGATCGGCTACGCGCGTACTCGCGTCGGAACCAACATCGGCGGCGTCTACTACCTTGGCGATCCCGACGACCCGGCCAGCAGCGACACGAATGGCGGCACCGGCGGCGGTGATGAATCCACCGCCAACCTCAGCGCCTCGAGCCACGGCTACGTGCGCGAGGGCCTGAACAGCTTCGTCGTGTTCGCCGACCAGGACGGCGATGGCGACTACACGCCCGGCGAGCCGTTCGGGTTTGTTCGCGACGTCGACGTCGGCTGGCAGGGCGCTAAGTTCACGGTCGAGCTCACCGAGACCTCGCCGGTCTTCGCCCGCGTCAACGTGAAGACCGAGGATAACGACCGCGTCAGACTCTACGGCGTCTACAGCGACACGATGTACATCACCAACGTCAACGACCTCGCCGTCGCCCAGAGCGCCGACGACGCGGCCATGACCTCCGGCGGTCGCTACGTCCACGTCCGGGTCGACCGCTACTCCGTCAACGGCGTGCCACTCGGCATCGGCAACGGCAAGGTCAACCTCGACGACCGCATCCTGGTCGACAAGTACATCGACGGTGACGTCCGCTGCCTCCTCCACGAGGGCGACTTCCTCCGCGAAGGCGAGTACGACATCGACTGGTCGCACTTCGCCGACGAGGTCTACGATAGCGAGCTGAGCTACCTCTACGGCGATGACCCGGTCGAGGTGGCCTACCGCATTGTGGTCGACAACTCGCTCCACATCAGCCCGCTCACCAACAACCTCTCGCTTGCGTGCGTGTTCACCCGCCGCTTTGATGACCAAGATCATCGTCAGGTGCCTTACGACCTCGCCGACGTGGTCTGCTACGGCGCGCGGCCGACCTTCAGCTGGACGATGGGCAACAAGAACACCTACACCGCCTTCCGGCTGCAGATCTTGAGCAACTCCACCATCATCTACGATAGCAACATCCAGCGCGCACCGGCGAAGGACGAGAATGATCGCTACGTCTGGACCGCCCCGATTTCGGTCGGCGACCAGACGCCGTGTCACGTCCGCGGTACGACGCCCAGAGGACGGATCCTCTCCGCAACCAGCAACTACACCTGGAAAGTCTCAATGTACAACGCGAAGTTCAAGACCGACAAGTGGTCTGCCGTCGCCACGCTTCGTACCGACGTCAACGCCCAGCGCGACGTGGACGACAACGGCTTCAACGCCATCAATGTCTGCGTGAAGTACACCGGTCCGAAGTCGGTGATTTGGCGCTGCGATGTCACGAACTCCGTCACCGACAAGGTGCGCCTCCAGGCGTTTACCACCGCCGACTTCAGCGGCGTCCCGTCCTCGCAGACGTTCGTCACCAACAGGGACGAGATCGCCAATGCGATGCACACCATGGCGAACGCGCGGTTGATCGGCCTCCCCGCCGGTACCTACTACATTCGCGCTTACATCGACACCAACGGCAACTTCGAAAAGGACGACTGGGAGTCCTGGGGTCAGGCCACGGTGCCGGTCACCGTCGGTGCTGGGCTTGTTGCGCCAGTCGTCGGTCTCTACATCGAGGACGCCGACACCAACCAGGACTGGGTGCCAGACGCGCTCGAGTTCGATCAGAACAACCAGCTGAAGGATGAGTACAAGAACAATACGACCATCTCCGGCGAGTTCCTGATGTCGAAGAACCTTGCGGCGGCGATGTCCGGCAACACCCTGGAGGCCGGCGTCTCTACCGGCATCTCCGGCGCCACCCTCACTGCGTTCCAGTACGTCAACGCGGTCGGCGCGCTGCTCGGCTCCAACTCGAGCGGCAAGACGACGACGATCGACGCCATCCGCGAGGCGGTGGAGAAGAAGGTTCAGGACGGCACGGTGAAGATCTCCTCGATCGCCTTTGACCCAGTCGGCAAGAAGGTGGTGCTGGCGGTCGATGCCGAGGTGGCGGACTCGGTGGCGGGCGAGCTCTTCTCGAAGATCTACGAGTTCCCGTCCGACGACGAGGCGAAGGTGACGGTCAAGGTCTACCGCAAGGATTCGCTGGTGCAGGCTGACTGGGTGCTCGTCCACACCGTGGCTAACGTTGCGGTCGGCAAGCACAGCCAGTACGTCGAGGTAAGCCTCCCCGGCGGTGGCTACACCAGCGGCTTCTACCGCGTCGAGATCGAGCAGTAAAGGAAAAAAGGAGAAAATGAAGCAGAAGGAAATCAGAAAGGTGCTGGTGGTGAACTCCGGTTCGAGTTCGCTCAAGTACCAGCTCTTCGACATGAAGTCCGAGACGCGCCTCGCCAAGGGGCTCGTCGAGCGCATCGGCTGCGGCGGCCCCAGGGACCACGCCGCCGCCCTGGCGCAGGTCGTCGCCGACCTCGGCGACGCCGCGAAGGGGATCGACGCCATCGGCCACCGCATCCTCCACGGCGGCGAGGTGTTCACCGCGTCGGCGCTGATGACCAAGGCGAACATGGCCAAGGCGAAGAAGCTCGTCAAGTTCGGCCCCCTGCACATGCCGGCCAATCTCGGCGGCATCGAGGCGTGCGAGAAGATCTTCAATGGCGTCCCCAACGTCGGCGTCTTCGACACCGCCTTCCACATCGCCACCATGCCCGACTGCGCCGGCATGTACGCGATCGACCCGAAGTACTACAAGAAGATGGGGATCCGCAAGTACGGCTTCCACGGAACCTCCCACAAGTTCATCACCCAGGCGGCGGCGAAGTTCCTCAGGAAGCCGGTCTCCAGGGTGAATCTCGTCACCTGCCACCTCGGCAACGGCTCGTCGCTCGCGGCGATCAAGAACGGCGGCGTGGTCGACACCTCGATGGGCCTTACCCCACTCGCCGGCATGGTGATGGGCACCCGCTGCGGCGACATCGACGCGGCGGCGGTGCTTGCGATCATGGAGGCGGAGAAGCGCACCCCCGCCGAGATGGACACCATCCTCAACAAGAAGTCGGGCCTCCTCGCGCTCGCCGGCTCCAGCGACTGCCGCGACATCTGCGCCAAGGCAGAGAAAGGCGACAAGGCCGCCGAGCTCGCGCTCGAGATGCTCGCCTACCGGGTGGCGCTCTACATCGGCGCCTACAACACCGTCATCGGCGGCGCCGACGCGATCGTGATGACCGGCGGCATCGGCGAGAACTCCAAGGAGGTGCGCGAGCGGATCATCCGCCGCCTCGGCGCGCTCGGGATCAAGCTCGACCCCAAGGCCAACCAGGTCCGCGGCGAGCTCAAGGTGATCTCCGCCAAGGGCTCCAAGATCCCGGTGGTGATCATCCCCACCAACGAGGAGCTCATGATCGCCCGCGACACCGTGAAAGTGCTCGGGAAGTAAAACGACTACTACAGCAAGAAAAATCATGAACGCAATCAAGGAAATCATCGCCAAGGCCTCGAAGCTGAACGGCACCGTCGTCCTGCCCGAAGGCATGGACCCCCGCGTCGTCACCGCCGCCTGCGCCTGCGTCGACCGCAAGATCTGCACCCCGGTCGTTCTCGGAACTGCCGCGGAGATCGCCGCGGCCGAGGAGAAGGCGGGCCTCAAGCTCGCCGACCGCGGCATCAAGACAATCGACTATACCCAGGGCGACGCCGAGCTCGAGAACGCCTACCTCGAGGCATGGAACGCCAAGGAGTCGAAGAAGCCCGCCGAGAAGCAGAAGATCATCGACCTCGCCGGTGCCCAGAAGACGCTAAGGACCAAGCGCATCTACTTCGGCGGCATGATGGTGAAGCTCGGCCGCGTCGACGGCCTCGTCGCCGGCTCCATCGCCTCCACCGGCGACATGCTCCGCGCCGCCTTCCACACCCTCGGCACCCAGAAGGGCGTCAAGACGGCCTCAAGCTGCTTCATCCTCGACCTCAAGACGCCGACGGCGTCCGGCGACGGCGTGCTCGCCTTCGGCGACTGCGCGGTCATCCCCGACCCCACCGCCGAGCAGCTTGTGGACATCGGCCTCGCCACCGCGCAGACCTACCGCGACCTCACCGGCAAGGAGCCGAAAGTCGCCTACCTTTCCTTCTCCACCAAGGGCTCCGCGGCGGGTCCGCTCGTCGAGAAGGTGCAGAAGGCGGTCGAGCTCGCGAAGCCCCGCTTCGCCGAGGCCGGCATCAAGATGGACGGCGAACTCCAGTTCGACGCGGCGGTCGTCCCAGCGACCGGCAAGCAGAAGAACCCGAACGGCGCCGTTCAGGGCGACGCGAACGTCTTCATCTTCCCCGACCTCAACGCCGGCAACATCGGCTACAAGATCGCCCAGCGCATCGGCGGGGCGGACGCAATCGGTCCCAACCTCCAGGGGCTCGCCAAGGCGATGAACGACCTCTCCCGCGGCTGCTCCGCCGAGGACATCGTGGGAACGATCTGCGTAACCCTCCTCCAGAGCACCACCAAGTAACCTAAATCCTTTGCGACCTTTGCGTACTTTGCGGCTAAAAAACCACGAAACACCCATGACACCAGAACAGATGATCAATCGCGCGAAGCAAGTCTTCGATATTGAGATTGCCGGGCTCGAGAAGACCCGCGACTCGGTCGGCGACTCCTTCGTCCAGGCGGTCGAGATGATCCTCGACTGCGCCTCGCGCGGCGGCATCCTGGTGGTCACCGGCGTCGGCAAGAACCTGCACATCGCCGAGAAGATGAGCGCCATCTTCTCCTCCACCGGGACGCGCTCCATCGTCCTCAACCCGGTGCAGGCGATGCACGGCGACCTCGGCATGGTGTCGGCGAAGGACATCCTCCTCGCGCTCTCATTCTCGGGCGAGTCCGCCGAGGTGAACAACCTCATCCCGGCGATCCGCCGCCACGGGCTCAAGGTGATCTCGATGACCGGCCGCCCCGACTCGACGCTCGCGACCTTGAGCGACGTCCACGTCGAGATCCCCTGTGGCAAGGAGGCGTGCCCGTTCGGGATGGCGCCGACCAACTCCACCACCGCCACGATGGCGATGGGCGACGCGCTCGCGATGGTGCTCATCGACGCGCAGAAGTTCGCGATTGAGGACTACGCGATGAACCACCCGGCCGGGGCGATCGGCCGCGCGCTGGTGATGAAGGTGATAGACGTGATGCGCACCGGCGAGCGCCTCGCCAAGGTCGGCGACGGCGCGACGGTCATGGACGCGATCATGGCGATGACGAAGGCGAAGTCCGGCGCGGCCGTCGTCGCGGACGCCGAGGGCAAGCTCCTCGGCATCTTCACCGACGGCGACTTCCGCCGCCTCATGAGCAAGGGCGTCGTTTCGCTTTCGGATTCCGTCGCCAGCTACATGACCAGCACCCCGCTCTTCGTGCGCGACGACGCCTACGCCGCCGAGCTCCTCAAGATCTTCGAGAAGAAGCGCATCGACGACCTGCCGGTGTGCGACGCGTCCGGCCGGGTGGTCGGCCTCGTGGACATCCAGGACCTCCCCAAGATGAAAGTGCTGTAGAACCAAGAGAAAGGAACACCAAGATGAAAGAGAAGACATTTGCATTCGCCGTCGTCGCGCTTGCCGCGACCGTCGCGCTTGCCGCGCCGAAAGCCCGCCGCGCCGCCGGCGGCGACGACATGGTCACCCAGGGCCGCGGCGCCAAGGTCCTGATCGTACAGGAGCCGCGGCTCGGGCAGGCCGCCTGCCTCACCGCGCCGTCGGTGCAGGGCGGGTCGACCGTCGGCCAGTGCTACAAGAAGCCGCGCAAGTGGATCGTGCTCGAGACCAAGTACGACACCTTCGGCACCGAGACCTCGAAGTTCCTCGACCAGCTTACCTTCACCTGGCACGTCCTCCTGGACACCAAGAACGCCACCGAGAACAAGGGCAACAAGGAGGGGCTCGCCCCCTACAGCTACTTCACCACCGCCACGACCTATGTTAACATCCCCGCCGGCTCCCACGCCGCGAGCGTGGTGCTGCCGCCGAGCTGTCTTGAGCGCTTTGGCGATCCGCGCGCGGTAGGGCTCGAGATCTCAAACCAGAACGGCGAGATGCTCGCCGGCGACTGCTGGAGCGAGGTGAAGGGCATCGCGCCCCACACCAAGTTCTGGGAGGACCAGAAGATCATGAGCGCCGTCACCAAGGAGGGCACGCCGATGATCGAGCGCCGCCAGGGGCTCCTCGACCGCTCCAAGACCATTTGGGCCATCGTCTTCCCCAACGACTACGAACAGGTGGCGCAGTAACAACCATTCCAACGCTTTTCCCATGGCAAACAAGTTTCTAACCCTCAACATCGGCGCGACCAATGTCGTGCTCGCGGAGTACGAGAGCAGTGCGCGCGGCGCGCTCACCCTGCTTCGCTACGGCGTCGCCCAGCTGGCCGCGCCGCTTGACGGCGGCAACGCCGAGACCATCCTCGCCCCGGCGCTGATGGAGATCGTGCGTTCGACGGGGATTCGCCCCGGCAAGGTGAACGTGGCGCTTTCCGGCCAGATGGTGTTCCCGAAGTTTGCGGCGGTGCCGATGGCCGGCGGCTCGGAGAAGTTCGAGCAGATGGTCCGCAACGAGATCGAGCAGACCATCCCGTTCCCGATCGACGAAATGGTGTGCGACCGCCAGGTGCTGGGGGAGACCGAGGGCGGCGACACGTCGGTGATGATCGTGGCGGCGAAGGTCGACCAGGTAGAGGCGATCTGCGCCGCGATTGCGTCGGTCGGCTTCGTGCCCGAGCTTGTCGACGTCGCGCCGATTGCGCTCAGCAACGCCGTGTGTGCCGCGCACCCGGAGGAGGCGGGCGGCTGCCTCGTCATCCTCGACATCGGCGCGCGGACGACCTCGCTGGTGATCGTCGAGGGCGAAAAGCTCTACAACCGCTCCATTCCCGTCGCCGGCAACGCGATCACCAAGGAGATATCCGCCGCGCTCGGCTGCTCGCTGGAGGAGGCCGAGCAGGTCAAGTTCGACAAGGGATATGTCTCCGTCGGAGGCGTCACCGAGGACGAGGACGAGGTGGCCGACCGCGTCTCCAAGGTCTGCCGCGCGGTAATGACGCGGCTTAACGCGGAGATCTCGCGTTCGATCAACTTCTACCGCAGCCAGCAGCAGGGCGGCACCCCGACGAAGCTCTACCTCACCGGCGGCACTTCGCTTTTGCCGCAGGCAGACCAGTTCTTCGCCGAGTCGCTCGGCATCGAGGTGGAGCTCTTCAATCCGTTTGCGACGATTGCCGCCGGCCCCGCCGTCGACGCCGAGGCCCTTGGCTACGACGCCGCGCTGCTCGGCGTCACCGCCGGCCTCGCGTGCCGCGAGAACGGGTCGGCGCGCTTCGCCATCAACCTGCTGCCGCCTTCGCTGGTCGCCGCGCGCGCTGAGAAGGCGCGGATCCCGGTGCTGGCCGCCGGCGGCGTGGCGCTGGTCGCCGCGCTCGTCCTGGTGATGCTCGCGTTCAACCGCGAAGCGGGCGAAATCTCTGCCCGGCGCGACGCCGTGGCCTCGCGCATCGCCACGCTTTCCGAATACGACCGCAAGGTGACCGAGGCCGCGAAGTCGGTGTCCGACGCCGAGGCCGAGGCGAGGCGTCTGCGCGGGACGCTCCTGGAGCGCTCGCGAGCGGTGAACCGGATCAACGTGGTGAAGGAATCGTTGCTGCCCGGCATGTGGATCGAGAACTGGAAGGACGGCAAGATCGTCGTCCGCGCCTGGATCGACCGCGTCAAAGACAAGGTCCCCGCCGGCAAGACCATCGGCGAGTACGTGGTCGACCGGCTCAAGATGAAGGGCGCGCTGGTCGAGGCGGTGAAGATCCTCGACATCTCCAAGCTCGGCGCGCAGGGGCGCGGCAACGAGGCGCAAATCGAGCAGTTCACGCTGGAGGTCAAGTTCAAATGAACAAGTCGAAGATTATTTTGTTCGCCACGGGTGGCGTAATCGGCATTGCGACGCTGGTAGCGGCGTTTCTCGCCTGGCAGTCGTGGTCGGCCGTTTCCGAGGCGCGCGACGGCGGCGACTCCGGCGAGGGGCTTGACAGCGTGCTCTCCCGGGCCTCGTCGCTCTCGCGCAAGGACGTATACCCCTGCGCCGAGAGCGTCAAGGCGCTCAACGCCAATCGCGAGAAGTTCGAGGAGTGGAAGGACGAGGCGGGCAGGCTCGCCTCGGGAGGCGACCGCTCCTTCGACACCAACGTCACCGCCGCGGCGTTCAAGGAGCAGCTGCTTTTCGACGCGAAGCGGATTTCCGCGCTGCCCGGCACGGCCGAGGGCGCTATTGTCAAGCCCGGCTTCGCCTTCGGCTCCTTCCGCGAGTACATTCTCGACGGCAAGCTGCCGCCAGAGGCGCAGCTTCAGAAGCTGCAGCGGCAGTGGGACGACATCGTGTTCATCTTCGAGACGCTCGCCAATGCCGGCGTCGGCGAAGTGACCGGCCTCGAGATTGCCGCCGCCGCGCCCGCACCGGAGCAGCCGGAACCGCGCAAGGGACAGAAGAAGCCCAAGCGCGGCGGCAAGCCGGCGAAGGACGCCAAGGGGCCGGCGAAGGAAATCGTCGAGAACTATACGGTGCAGTTCACCTCCAGTCCCGATGCGTTTGTCCGGGTGGTAAACGACTTCGCGGTCACCAACCGATTTGTCGTAGTCGACGACTTCTCGATTGCCCGCGCCAAGGACGACGTCAAGGAGGCGCTTGACGCCCAGCCGGAGAAGAAAGAGGCGCCAGGCGCCTCGTCTCCGCGCCGCTCGCGCCGCTCGCGGCGCGGCGAATCCGAGGAGGAGAAGGACAAGGTCGAGTCGGCTCGCGACGCCGCCATCCGCAGGGGAGTCGTCTTCGACCAGGCAATCGCCACCCCGCTTTCGGTGGTGCTCATGCTGTCCGTGAAGGACTTCGGCACGCTCCTGGGCGGCGACAACGAAGAGGAGGAGAAGCAATGATTTCCCGTTCCGGCAAGGATAATTTCGTCACCGCCCACTACGACTGGATCGTCGCCGCCGTCGGCGTGCTCGCGCTTGTCGGCGCCGCCGTGTTCTTCGTGACCAAGCTCGGGCTTGATCCGGAGTCCTCCGCCGCGCAGGCCGCCGCGGACGTCGACCGGCTCAAGCCCGCCGAGACCGGCGTCAAGGAGCCGGACTTCACCGAGTTCGCCGTCATCATGCGCATCGCCAAGAAGCCGCCGACGGTGGACGAGATCCCCGCCGACAAGGAGAACTTCCTCGCCAGCGAGCGGCGCGTCAAGTGCATCAACCCCGACTGCGCGAAGGCAATCCCCGGCGCTTCCGAGGAGTGCCCGTTCTGCCAAAAGAAACAGGAGACCGAGAAGAAGGTGGTTCTCGACGCCGATGGCGACGGACTCCCCGACGCATGGGAGAAGACCCATGGCCTCAACCCGGGCGACGCCGGAGACGCCAACGCCGACAGCGACGGCGACGGCTTCACCAACCTCGAGGAGTACCAGGCGAAGACCGATCCCAAGGACCGCAACTCCCACCCGGACTACCTCGACTCGCTCAAGGTCGTCCTGCCGCTCAACGAGACCTATCTGCCGTTTGCCTTCCGCAAGGCGAACAAGATCCCCAATGGCTGGAGGCTCGAGTTCTTCGACCCGAAGCGCAAGGACGAATTCGGACGCGTCGGCGCCGCCGTCACCGCACTCGAGGGCGAGGAGATTGGCGCCTACGGCTACAAGCTCGTCAAGTACGAGCCCAAGACCGAGATGCGCGAGATCAAGGGCAGCAACCAAAAGAAGCCCGTCGACGTCTCCGAGGCCGTCGTGGAGCGCCTGAGCGACCACAAGCAGGTTGTGCTCGTCATTCAGAGCGGCAGCCCCAAGGGATTCAAGTACTCGCCGATCGACGTGCAGGCGACGCTCTCCTACGAGCGCGGCGGAACGACCTCGTTCAAGGTGGTGCCCGGCGAGACGATCGACCTCAGCGGCACCAAGTACAAGGTCGTGGAGATCAAGCCTGTCGGCAAAGGCGCGAAAGTGACGCTGGAGGATGTCGCCAGGGGACGCAAAAGAACCCTTGATGCCCTTGAATGATTTTCCGAAATAGTGTATAATTCTTCAACATACCCAAGGAATAGGCAGAAGCAATGACGAATACGAAAAAAATTCTCGCCCTGGGCGCGGCCGTCGCCCTTGTCTCGTGCGCCAGTTTTGTCTCGGCGCAGGACGATCTCGACGCGCTGCTGAAAGACCTGGAGTCGGAGACCCCGGCCGCCGAAGCGGAGGCTGCAAAGCCAGCCGAAGCGGAGCCAGCGCCAGCAGAGGAAGCGGCGCCAGCCCTGGAAACTCCGGAATCTCCGGAAACTCCGGAGGCTGAAGAGGCTACCCCCGCTGCCGAGGAAGCGGCCCCCGCCGCAGAAGAGCCGGCCCCTGCCGAGGAGGCCGCCCCGGAAGCTCCGGAGGCTGAAGAGGCGCCCGCAGAGGAAGAGACCCCTGCCGAGGAAGAGACCCCCGCCGCGGAGGAGGAAGCGCCTGCTGCTATGGAGACGGAGGAAGAGGCTTCTGCTTCTGAAGAAGAGCCACCTGCCGCCGAAGAAGCGCCTGCTGCCGAGGAAGAGGCCACTGCCGAGGAAGAGGCTCCTGCTGCCGAATCTGAAGATGAGGCGCCTGCGGCAGAGCCGCCGCCGGCCGCCGACGCCACCAAGGAGAAGGACGAGCTGCTGGAAAACATCATCACTGCCGAGACCAACCGCCGCCTGCAGCGCGATGTCCAGGCTCGCAAGGAGATGAACGAAGCGCGCCTCTGCATGAAGACGGAGGAGTATCTCGAAGCTGAAAAGCACTATTCCACCGCCGAGAAGCTGCTGGGCGACATTCCCGCCAACAAGCCGCTGCGCAAAGAGTGCGTCCAGGGTTCGGGCGAGGCGTTCCTCCGCGCGGCCAAGCAGGAACTTGCGCTGGGGCAGGACGAATTGGCGCTGGAGCATTTGCAGAAGGCGATTGACCGCGGCCATCCCAAGGCCCGCCGCCTGATGGAGAGCTGGAAGGCTGAGGGCGTTGGCTTCAAGGGCACGCCCGGCGACAAGATCTCCAAGATGGTCCGCCACCGCCGCAACGACCCCGACTACAAGTACGAGCGCGAGCACATCCGCCGCCTGCTGCTCCGCGGCACCCACCATCTCGGCGTCGGCGACCTGGACAAGGCGCTGGAGGATGTCGAGACCGTGCTCGTCAACGACAAGTACAACGTCGAGGCGATTCGCCTGCGGAAGGCGATCATCGCCCGCCGCGCGGCGGTGCTGCAGCAGGAGCGCGTGCCCGCGCGCGCCGGGATGATCGCCGACGTCGACGAGGCGTGGCGCCCGGTCTACGCGGTCAACGCGGCCTCCCTCAGCGAGGGCGCGGCCGAGACGGTCAAGTCCTCGGCCGGCGACGACCCCGAGCGCACCACCGAGCAGGAGATCATCGAGCGCATGAAGGCGATCCGTCTGCCGGAAATCAAGTTCAATCCGCCGGCCACGATCATGGACGCGGTGCAGTTCTTCATCCAGGCGTCGAAGGACTACGACAATCCCGAGCTCCCGCCGGACCAGCGCGGCTTCAACTTCTACCTCCGCCCGCGGGAACAGCTGACGGCGGCCACCGAGCAGCCCGAGGAGGCCAACGACTTCTCCTCCACCGGCGACGAGGACGAGAGCGCGCAGGACACCCACGGCCTCGCCCCCATCCCCACCATCTCCGCCAACAACATCTCCTTCTACGAGGCGCTGAAGCTGGTCTGCGACTCGGTGGACTACAAGTTCATCGTGCGCGGCTCGATCGTGATGGTGATGCACAAGGACATGTCCACTTCCGAGATCCTCGCGCGCAAGTACAACGTGCCCGAGTCGTTCATCGAGCGCGTCTCCTCCGCCTCCGACGAGATCAAGACGATGGGCGGCGGCTTTGGCGCCAGCGGCTCGAACAACTCGAGGAAGCGCGACGACGCGGAGGAATCCCCCGACCAGGACTGGAAGGCGTTCTTCTCCGAGATGGGCGTGCAGTGGCCCGAGGGCTCGTCGATCAAGCACATCAAGTCGCTCGGCAAGCTCTACGTGCGCAACACCCGCGAGAACCTCGCCGAGTTCGAGAAGGTGCTCGACGAGCTCGGCGGCCAGCCGCAGCTCATCGAAATCGAGACGCGGTTCGTGGAAGTCTCGCAGGAGGATCTCAACTCGCTTGGCTTCGAGTGGATCCTCAACGACAACTACACCTTTGGCCTTGGCCGCCACGTCGGCAAGTGGATCGGACTGCATGACGCCGACTTCATCTCCAATACAACCGACGGCGACATAACCCAGAGCTACACCTACAACGCCGACGGCACCGTCAACACCATCACCACCCACACCGAGCCCGGCTCCGTCTCCAAGAGCTGGCAGCGGCTTGACACGTCTGCCATGCGCGACTCGGTGATGGCAGGCAAGACCCCGGTACCCCGCTGGGGCAAGAAGCAGATTGGCATCAACGCCTTTGGCGGCACTTCCGAATACGGCAACGGCAGCCGCTACCTCTCCACCGAGGGCAACCACATCTCCGGCGAGGGCAAGAGCACCAACGACCAGTTTATGCGCTTCAACGCGTTCCTCGGCGATGCGGACCTCTCGATGATCCTCCACATGCTCTCGCAGCGCAGCGACACCGACCTCCTCTCCGCCCCCAAGGTCGTCACCCAGTCCGGCCAGCAGGCCGTCATCAAGGTCGTCACCGAGTTCATCTATCCGCAGGACTACGACGTGCAGCTCCAGTCGTCGAGCTCGAGCTCCGGCCATTCGTCCGGCAGCTCGCAGTCGGCCATCCTCGCCGTGGTCGAGCCCCAGAACTTCACCATGCGCGAAGTGGGCGTCATCCTCGACGTCACCCCGACCTACTCCGAGGCCAACGGCGGGTCGATCGACCTTGAGCTCAAGCCGCAGGTCGTGGACGACCCGATCTGGAAGAACTACGGCATGAAGATTCCGTTTACCGGCAACAGCTCGCTCCAGAACTTCGAGGGCCTGGGCGAGATCTTCACCGGCCTGAGCGAGATCTTCAACTCGCTCGGCACCGCGATTCCGACCGCCACCAAGGCGGCGCTCGCCCAGACGGCGATGGACTCCGCCGACGACGCGCTCCAGAAGCTTGCGACCTCCGGCGACAACATCACCTACTACGACGCCCCGATGGAGCAGCCGTTCTTCCACGTCCGCTCGATCGAGTCCAAGGTCTCGATCACCCCGGGCGCGACGGTGGTCATGGGCGGGCTCATCACCGAGAACCGCAAGGCGATGGACGACAAGGTGCCGTTCCTCGGCGACCTGCCGTTCATCGGCCGGCTCTTCCGCTCGCATGCCGAGAAGACGGTCAAGCGCAACCTGCTGGTGTTCGTCACTGGGCGCCTGATTACGCCAGCCGGCCGCGAGCTGAAGGTCAACGAGCTTAGCGCCGAAGAGACAGAAGTCAAGGCGGCCCCCAAGGCGGAGTAAATCCGACTCCCGGGCCGTCGGGAAGGAGGCGGCGATGACTGGAAAATTTTTCGGATCCGCAAGAGGCGGGCTGGTCGCAGTCCTGTGCGCAGCGTTTGCGCAGGTCGGCGTGGCCGGCTACACTGTCCAAGTCACGGCGGGGTACGACAAGGACAAGGGCACCGTCTCGGCGGTCAAGCTGCCGTCCACCGGAGGCAAGGTCGAGTCTACCGTCAGCGTGTACCTCTCCTCGGATACGGATTCCGCCGTAATCAAGGCCGTTCCCGCCAACGGCTACCGGTTTGACGAGTGGATGCTGACCGCAATCTACGGCAACGCCTGCACCACTTCCTTCGTAAGTGCCGCGGAGCATACGATAAAATACTCCGACTACTCCCAGCTGGCGGGGTTGACCATCGTCCAGTGCCTCGCGGCGTTTTCCGGAAAAGACGTTGCGGTCAACCTCGACGCCAACATCGCCTCGGGCCACGTCTCGCCCGGCCGCGTCTCCTGCGTCTTCGGCGAGGAGTATCCCGTCCTGCCCACGCCGACTGCGACGGGGATGAAGTTCCTCGCTTGGTACGATTCGCCGATGGGCGGCAACCTGGTGGAGCCCGGCAAGACCGTCGTTGCGGATTCGCGCGAGCACACCCTCTACGCCTACTGGGAGCCGATGAAGTACACGGTCACGCTTGACCCCGGCGAAGGGGAGATCGAGTCCGGCTCGGCGGCGTTGACCGTCACCTACGGCGACAAGTACCCGACCCTGCCGGTGCCAGTCCGGGACCGCTACGACTTCGTCGGCTGGTTCACCGCGCCCGTCAACGGCAAGGAGGTGTCGGCCGGCGACGTGGTGGCGATAACCGAGGACGCCACCCTCTACGCCCGCTGGCAGATCAAGGAGTCGGAGATCGAATACACGGTTGCGCTCGACGGCTGCGGCGCGACGAAGCCGGGGACGACGAGCGTGATCCTGAAGAAGGGCGCCAAGATCGAGGGCATCGTGCTCCCGGAGCGGACCGGCTACGCCTTTGCCGGCTACTGGTCGGCGCCGGAGGCGTCCGGAGTCCAATACGTGCAGCCCGACGGCTCGCCCGACCAGGCATGGGAAGGCTCTGCCGACGCGACCGTCTACGCCGCGTGGGCGCCGAACACCTACAAAGTCCACTACTTCCCGAACGGCGGCGTGGGGGCGGTCGTCACCACCAATGTGCAGTACGACGCCACGTTCAGGCTCGCCGGGAACCTCTTTTCGCGCCTCGACGGCGCCGCGTTCGCCGGTTGGTATTTTAGCGACGGCTCCGGCGAGTATGCGCCCGGTGCGACGGTCGTCAACCTTGCTACCTCCGGGTCGGTAAGTCTGCTGGCCAAGTGGGAGCCGCTTGCCGACGCGCTTAACGCGAGCGGAATCTGCAGCGATCTCGTGGTGGACACTTCCGCCGGCGAGCAGGCGTGGCGCGTAGTGGACATCGGCGTCCCCTGCCTGATGAGCGGCACGCTCAAGGAGGGGAAGCCCTCCTCCGAGCTGAAGGCGGAGGTCTCCGGCCAGGGCACGATTTCCTTCTCGTGGTGTGCAGTCGGCACCGCATCCAATGCGTATTTCCAAGTCGGTGACGGCGCCGAGGGGTACTCCCGCATCGACTTCCCAGGGCAGCTCGGGCTCGGAAACTGGCAGCAGGCGACAAAGACCCTTGACCGGGCGGCATACGCCGCTTCCGGCGGCGTGCTGGTCTGGCGGACCTTGCTGTACCATGAAGAACCGTCGCACGTCATTGTCGACCACACGCTGTACGTCAAGGACGTTGTCTGGAAGCCGGACGGCTGCAGCAAGGTCGTCTTCAACCTGAACGCCGGTGCCGCCGACGTGGTGTTCGGCGGCGGCGACTCCATGACGGTGCCGCACGGATCGAGGTATGGTGACATTCCCGATCCCGTGCGCAGTGACCGGCAGTTCGTGGGGTGGACGACGAACGGCGTCGCGTCTGGGGTGATCGATCCCGCGACGACCGTCGTCTTGCCGGCCGACCATGCGCTGACCGCGCTCTGGGACGTTGAGCACATGGGGGCGCTGGTGCCCGATGCGGAGTTTTCGGGCGCGGACGGCATCTACGACTACGACGGTAGCGGCCATACGATAAATGTGGCGGCGCTCAAGGCGGCGTTCAAGGGCTATGACGGCGTCACCTTCGCGTATGCCACCTCCAGCATCGGCCCGTGGTCCGCGACGCCTCCCCAGCAGACTCGTCCCGGAAGCCTGGTCACGCATTACCAGGCTTCCGCCGAGGGATACGACAGCTACTCCGGGTCGGCCACGGCAAGCGTAGTCTACCAGCAAAAGGTCGTGGTCAAGGTCACGGGCCGTTCAAAGTCAGTTCCATACGACGGCGCCGAAAAGGCGATTTCGGGATACGACCTTGAAATTCAGAATGACAGCGGACTTTATTCTGCGGTGGATTTTTCCTTCACCGGCGTCTCAAGCCTCGCGGAGACCGGCGTCGGAGTCTATCGCTACGGACTTTCCCCGCGGCAGTTCGTCAACAAGAACCGCCATTTTACGGACATCGTTTTCGAAATCGTAGCCGACGGTTGTCTCGAGATCGAGCCCGTGGCGGAACTGACGGTTAATGAGCATATAGTCAAGCTCAACCGCGGGGCTGCGGTGGACGACAAGTACGGCGCGTACTTTTCTCTTCTCTCCGATCGGCTGGTAAAGTCGGCGACGGCGTCCGGCCTGCCAGCCGGCGTCAGCCTCGAGAAGGTCTCCGAAGGGTTCGTCTTGGTCGGCAAGCCGACCGAGACTGGAGCATTCGACACCGCGCTGGTGTTTACACTCGCGGACGGCACGGTCCTTGACGATGAAATCCGCTTCCTCGTCGACGACGGCGCGGGCAAGTATGCCCTCGCGCCCGCCGCCGGGTTCGCCGGCGCCGATGTGACGGCGGTGTACGACGGCGCCGCGCACACAATCGACGCTGACGCCATCGTCGCTGCCTACGCGGTGTACGGCGGTGCAGCGGTCAAGTATTCCAACTCGAGCTCTGGTCCTTGGTCGTTGACGCCGCCCGCCCAGACTGCGCCGGGCAGCCTCAAGACGTTTTACCGCGTCTCCGCGGAAGGGTATTCCGACGTCACCAACTCGGCCACGGTCACGGTGACGCGCAAGTACATGGTCACGCTGGATCCCGGCGAGGGCAAGTTCAAGGGCGACAACATCATCGTGGTGGACCACGGCGCGAAGTACCCGGCGCTCCCCGAGCCGACCCGCGACCGCTACGACTTCCTGGGCTGGTTCACTTCCGCGTCCGGCGGCACGCAGGTCTCCGCCGGCGACGTCGTGGAGCTTGCCGGCGATACGACGCTCTACGCGCATTGGCAGCTCATGGCTCCCGAGGTCGAGTACGACGTCACGCTCGACGGCTGCGGCGCTACGAAGCCGGGAACGGAGAGCGTGCGGCTGAAGAAGGACACGAAGATCGAGGGGATTGCGCTTCCCGAGAAGACCGGCTACGCCTTTGACGGCTACTGGTCGGAGCAGGGCGGAACTGGAAAGCGCTATGTCAAGCCGGACGGATCGCCAGACCGCGAGTGGGATGGTGCCGCGGGAACGACGGTCTACGCCGCGTGGAAGCCAAACACCTACAAGGTCCACTACTTTGCGAATGGCGGGCTGGGGCCGGTCGAAACCCAATCCGTGCAGTATGATACCGCGTTCAGTCTCCTTCGCAACCCATTCACCAATTCCAACAACGTCTATTTTGTGTGCTGGAGCCTTGCGGACGGCTCGGCAAGGTACAATCAGGGAACGAGCGTCAGCAACCTCGTTGCCGCCGGCGATGTCTGCTTTTGGGCGGAATGGGGTCAGCCGCTGGATCCGTCCGGGCCGATTCCGGCGGGCTACAGCCGGGTGGCGTTTGGCCTCAACGACGGCGGTGCCGGGGCGCAGTTCGACGGCTGTTCGCTGATTGTGCCGCACGGGGTGTGCTACGGGGACATCCCCGATCCCGAGTGGGACGGACACGACTTCCTGGGCTGGACGACGAACGGCGTCATGTCCGGCATTGTCGACCCCGAGAACACCGCGGTGCTGAGCGTCGACCATTCCCTGCTTGCGCTCTGGACGGCGACCGGCGTCGATGCGCTGGCGCCCGCCGCGGGCTTTGTGGGGGCGGACGTGGAGTACAGCTACGACCGGGTTGGGCATTCCATTGACGTCGACTACCTTGCCAGTGCATTCTCCGCCTACAAGGGCGTGACAATCGCCTATGCCCGTTCCCTCACTGGGCCGTGGGACGCCAATCCGCCGCTGCAGACGAACGCTGGTAGCATGGCCACCTACTATCGGGTTCAGGCCAATGGATATGCCGACTACACCGGCTGCTCCACCGTCAAGGTCTCGGCTCCTTCGAAGGTCACGGTCAAGATAACGGGTCCCTCGGCGACCTTCCGCCACGACGGCACCGAAAAGACGCTTGCCGGATTCAATCTGGAAATCGAGAACGGCTTTGGCGTCTATTCCGTATCTGACCTTGAGTTTTCCGGGGTCTCCAACCTGACCCAAAGTGCTGCGGGAGTCTACCGCTACGGACTTTCTGCCGACCAGTTCGCCAACAAGAACGGCAGCTTCAAGGATGTTGTCTTTGAAATCGTCGCCGACGGCACGCTTACGATTCTGCCTGATGATGAATTGCGAGTGTCCGGTCAGACCGAGAAACTACCCCGCAACCAGGCGGTGAAGTCCGACGTTGGCGCGTACTTCTCCGTGGTTTCCGGCGGCCTGGTGAAGTCGGCGACCGCGTCTGGTCTCCCGGCCGGCGTCCGCCTTGAGCAGGGTGCCGACGGCTTCTTCCTTGCTGGCGCTCCGACTCAGACTGGCGCGTTTGGCGCGACGCTCGTCTTTACCCTGGAGGATGGAACGGTTGTCTCCGGCGGAATCCGCTTCCTCGTCTCCGATGGCAATGGTCAATATACTCTTGCGCCAGTCGCCGGGTTTGCCGGCGCCGACGTGACGGCGGAGTACGACGGCGCCGCGCACACGATCGACACCGATGCCATCGTCACCGCGTATTCGGCGTATGGCGGTGCAACGATCAAGTATTCCAACGCGAGCACCGGTCCGTGGTCGCTGACGCCGCCTGCCCAGGCCGGGCCAGGCAGTCTTAAGACGTATTACCGCATCTCTGCGGAAGGGTATTCCGATATCACCGCCTCGGCCACGGTCACGGTAACGCGCCACTACAAGGTTACGCTCAACCCGGGAGAGGGGCGGCTTCTCGGTGATGATGTAGTTGTTGTGGAGCATGGCGGGAAATACCCGGAACTGCCTCAGCCGGCGCGCGAGCGCTACGCCTTCGAAGGCTGGTGGACAACTGCTACCGGCGGTACGCAGGTCAAGAAAGATGATGGAGTTAACCTGTCCGGCGATACAATGCTCTACGCGCATTGGACGCTTAATCGAGTTGACTATACCGTTACGCTTGACAATCGCGGTGCAACGAGGCCAGGCACTCAGAGCCTGATTGCGCAGACTGATTCGGAGCTTGGCGGAATTGAACTGCCCAAGCGAACCGGCTACACCTTCGGTGGCTACTGGTCGGAGCCTAACGGAACTGGGAAGTGCTATATCTCGTCGAATGGACTTGCCGTCGCCAAGTGGAGCAGCACCTCAAACGAGACCATCTACGCCCACTGGACTCCGAATGTCTACAAGGTTTACTATCTCCCCAATGGCGAAGTCGGCGCACCATATTCTGTCGCAGTTCAGTATGGCGAGGTGTTTAATCTGGCCAACAGTAGGTTTAATTCGTTGTCAGGCAAGACATTTGTTGGCTGGCAATTTGCCGATGGATCCGTATCGGATAAAAACGCCGTTGTCAGCAACCTGGTTACTTCTGGTTCGGTTTGCTTGTTGGCTAAATGGAAGCCAATTGATGATGATCTCAACAAAAGCGAAGTATGTCATAACCTGTCGGTAGAGACCAGCACCAATTATGAGGGGAATGCGTGGAGTGTGACCAATGTTGTGATTAATGGGTCTAGTGTTACATGTTTGGTTAGTGGTAGTGCAAGGTCGGCAGTTCCCTCCGAGCTAATGGCGGATGTTGGCGGATCGGGAACCATCAATTTTTCGTGGTGTGCCACAGGGGCTGTTTATAAGCCTGCTTCCCGACAGTTCGAGTGTAATAACGTCAGCTTGACTAATTTTGTAGGAGAGCTTGGGCTTGGCAATTGGATCAACATAACTTGTCGGATAGCGGGCGGGACAGTATCGTGGCAAAAACGATATGATTCCGGCGCTGGCGGTGTGAGCGACAACCATGCTCTTTATCTCATAAGTGTTACTTGGAATCCTGATGGCCAGTATGAGATTACTTTTGACCTTGCCGACGGTGGCACTGGGGCGACATTTGCCCGTGGCATGAAGAGTATGACGGTTGCGTCGCCCAATACGTATGGCGACCTTCCCGATCCTGAATGGGCAGGACACAAATTTGTTGGTTGGACAACTAACGGCGTTGAGTCGGGGATATTGATCAATCCTGCGACTACGGCTGTCCTCGCGGCTGATCACACGCTGACTGCGCTCTGGGAGGATGCTGAGGTGGTTGCGCTCGAGCCTGCCGCCGGATATCCCAGCGCCGATGTCGAATATGCTTATGATGCCAACGTGCCAAACCGCACAATCAACGCGAACGCACTTGCCGCCGCGTTTTCGAAATACGATGATGTGACGTTCATGTATTCTGACTCGCCGAATGGTCCCTGGTCTGCTTCGCCGCCAGCAGTGAATAGTCTTGGCAGCCTTACAACCTACATCAAGGCGTCCGCCGCCGGCTACGAGGACTACGTTGGTTCCGCTAGCGTCAAGGTTGTCTGGGACAAGAAGGTGGTGGTGACGATTACTGGACCTTCGGCGGCGTATGACTTTGACGGCGGCGAGAAGATGCTGGCCGGCTTCGAGGTGGCGATTTCCGGCGGCGGCGGGCTTTACACCGAGGCCGACTTCTCGTTCAACGGCATTTCCAATTGCGTTGGGACCGCAGCCGGTGAGTACGCCTATATCCTTGAGCCTGGGCAGTTCTTGAACCTGAATCCGTATTTCTCCGATGTCGTCTTCAGAATTGCCTCAAGCGGGCGGCTTTCCATCCTGCCCGTGTCGCTTGTCCCTGGCGCTGGATTTGCCGGTGCCGACGCCGAGTACAGCTACGACGGCAGCGGCCGCGTGATCAACACCAACGCGCTTGCCGCGGCGTTTGCTGGGCGTGGCGGGGTGGCGCTTTCTTATGCCGCTTCGCCGGACGGCCCCTGGACCGTGGCACCGCCGGAGTTGTTCGGGGTCGGCAGCGCCGTTACCTACGTCAAGGCGTCGGCCGATGGATGCGAGGATTTTGTCACTTCCGCCGTCGTCAGGGTAGTCTGCGACTCGCCGGTGGTCGTTAAGATAACCGGTCCGTCGAAGTCCTGCTACTATGACGGCAACGTTAAGACCGTTTCCGGGTTCGGCATTGAGATGCCAGGCTGGGAAGACCTCTACCCGGTGTCAGCCATCCAGTTCTCGGGCATCTCCAACTTGACCGAGTCCGCCGTCGGCGAATATGCGTATGGACTCGATGCCAGTCAGTTCGCCAACCTCGACCCCGACTTCACCGATGTTTCGTTTGAAATCGTCTCGGACGGAGCGCTGGAGATTCTGCCGCAGCCGCATCTGGCCATGACGGCGGCCGCCTTTGATTTGGAGCAGGGCAAGAACGTTGACTCTTCGCTCGGCGCGTATTTTTCCTTCTCCACCCCCTCTAACCGCCCGGTAAGTTCCTACGCCGTCGCGGGACTCCCGCCCGGAGTCGCCGTCTACGAGCAGTCAGGCGGCTACGTCCTTGCCGGCGCGCCGTCGCGGGCCGGCGCCTTCGACGCAACCTTCCGCTTCGTCCTTTCCGACGGCGTGGTGCTCTCCGGCGTCGCGAAGTTCCGCGTCCACGGTCCCGAAGCCGGCCCCAAGCAGTTTGTCCCCGGCGACAGCCTCTCCGACGTCGGCGGCGTATATGCCTACGATGGCACTGGATGCACCATCGACACCAACGCGCTTGCCGCGGCGTTTGCCGTGGACGGCGTGACGTTCGAGTATTCCGCCTCTACTAACGGTCCTTGGTCCGCCACCCCGCCGGTGCTTGACGGGATAGGCGGACTTACCACCTACATCAAGGTGTCGGCCGACGGCTACGAGGACTTCGTCACTTCCGCCGACATCGCGGTGTTCCACGACGCCAAGGTGCTGGTGAAGATTACCGGGCCTTTGGCGGAACACACCTACGACGGAAACGGCAAGTCGCTCTTCGGCTTCGAGGTGGAGATCGAAGACGAGTATGGGCTTTACTCCGCGGCAGATTTCTCCTTCGACGGATGCTCCAACCTTACCGCGTCCGCCGTCGGCGAGTACTCATACGGGCTCAAGCCGGAGCAGTTCGCCAACCTCAATTCGGACTTCTCCGACGTCGTCTTCAGGATTGTCTCGGACGGCCGCCTCTCCATTCTGACGCCTGCGGTCACGCCGCTCGCCCCCGCGGCGGGATTCGCCGGCGCCGACGCCGAGTTTAGCTACGACGGCACCAGCCGCACGATCGACACTAACGCGCTTGCCGCGTCGTTCCCGGACGCGGCGCTGGCGTATGCGGCCTCGCCGGACGGCCCATGGACTGCGGCGGCGCCGGAGCTCTTCGGGGTTGGCAGCCTCGTTACCTACGTCAAGGCATCTGCCGAAGGGCGCTCCGACTTCGTCACCTCCGCCGTCGTCAGGGTCGTCTGCGATTCGCCGGTGGTTGTCCGGGTGTACGGCCCCTCGAAGACGTGCTACTTCGACGGCGACGAGAAGACGCTCTCCGGGTTCGAGGTTGAGATTTCCGGAGGCTATGGACTTTATTCGGCGCACGCATTCAGGTTTGAAGGCGTTTCCAATTTGACGGAGACCGCCGTCGGAGAATACTCGTATGGACTGAAGCCCGGTGATTTCGCCAACCACGACTCCGACTTCACCGACGTCTCGTTTGAGATCAAGTCCGATGGGCGGCTGGAGATCCTCGCCGGTCCGGAAGTCAAGTTCGTGAAGTCTGAGTTTGACCTTGAGCTGAATCAGCCGGTCGACTCCAAGTACGGCGCGTTCTTCACCGTCGACTCCGACCGGCCGATTGCGTCCGGCGTGGCGCGTGGCCTTCCCGCCGGAGTTTCTCTGACCAAGCGTTCGGATGGCAAGTTCGTTCTTTCCGGGGCGCCTTCGGAGACCGGCAACTTCGAGGCGACGCTTGAGTTCTCGCTTGCCGACGGCACCGCCTTCTCCGGCTCCGCGACCTTCCGGGTCGAGAACCGCGAGGTCGAGCCGAAGCACCTTGTCCCTGCGGCGGGGTTCGCCGGCGCCGATGTGACGGCGGAATACGACGGCGCCGCGCATACGATCGACACCAACGCGCTGGCAGCGGCGTTCGCGGAATACGGCGGTGTGAAGCTCGAGTACGCCGCCTCGCCGAACGGACCATGGTCGGTTGCCGCGCCTGCGTTCGCAGGGCCGGGGAGCGTCGTTGTCTACTGCCGCGCCTCCGGCGACGGCTACGACGTGTTCACCACCTCCGCCGTCGTCAGGGTGGTTTGTTCCGCGCCCGTGACCGTGAAGGTGACGGGACCGTCGAAGACCTACGTTTTTGACGGGACGGCGAAGCGGCTCTCCGGGTTCGCGGTGGAGATCTTGGACGGCAGCGGACTCTACACCGTGGGCGACTTCTCCTTCTCCGGCAAGTCCAACCTCGTCGCCACTGCGGCAGGGGTCTACGTCTATGGACTCAAGCCCGGGCAGTTCGTCAACCGGAACGCCTACTTCTCCAACGTCGCCTTTAAGATTGTTTCCGACGGGCGGCTGGAGATTGAGGAACGCGAAGAGCCCGAGCCTGCCTTGGGGCCGCTTTGGTCCGACGACGGCGACTACGACGGTTCCGCCGTGCGCACCTACGATGGCTGGGCGATGGCCGCCGACGGGTCGCTGGCGGCCGTCATCCAGGTCAAGGCGTCCAAGTTGAGAACCAAGACCGTCACTGACCGGGCGACCAGGGTGAAGACAAAGGTCACCAGCTCTTCCGTCACTGCGACGGTCAACAACGGCGGCACCAAGAAGCTGAAGTACACCAAGGGCGTGGGCGATGGAACGGGCGAAGTAACCGGGCTCGTCTGCACCGCCAAGGGCGCCGCGGTCGAGTCGTTTGGCGTCACGCTGGGCGCGGACAACCTCTATGGCGAATGGGGAGGATATGAGATCTTCGGCGCCCGCAACGGCATGGGCGTCAAGGGGGACAAGATGGCGGCGGCGCTCGAGTCCTACCGCGGCGACTGGACGATCGTGCTCACGAATTCGGCTGGCACGACAAGTCTCCTGCTCACCGTTGGCGCACGCGGATCCACCAAGATATCCGGCGTCGCCGCAGGCGGTCTCAAGGTCAATGCCAAGGTCCAGGCCGTGATGGGCGAGGACGGTCTCTACATTCCCTATCTTGCCGCTCTCAAGCGAGGGTCAACTTCGTATGTCGCCAGCCTGCTGGTCAAGCTTGCCCCCGATGGGTCGATTGACGTTGTCACCTCCAGCCTTGGGGCGCTTGCAGACAGCCATGGCGGCACCGAGCCAATTGTTATCAGCCCTGTCATTGAGACCGGCGACGGGGCCGGCGTCTCGCTGGAGCAGGGGGCGACGCTCAAGCTCTCGGTCGGTATTGCGCAGCGGATTTCGCTGGGCGTGGAGGGACAGCCTGGCGTCGCGACCACGCTCAAGGCCAAGGGACTGCCTAGCGGGCTTAGGCTGGTGAAGTCGAAGACTGCCGACGCAAGCGGCGCTTCTGTGATGGCGTATGCTATCGAGGGCGTGCCCAAGAAGGCGCAGTCCGCGAAGCAGGTTGTCCTTACGGCGAGCAACAAGTCGAAGTGGAAAGGCGAGTTTGCGTTCAACATCGAGGTGGCGGCGCTTCCCACTGCGGCGGTCGGTGCCTACAGCGGGTTTGTCGCGGCCGCAGACGATGCGGAGACCGCCGGCGCGTTCACGCTGAAGCTTACCGCCGCCGGCAAGATCACCGGCAACTTCACCCTCGCCGGCAAGCGGGTTGCGTTCAAGGCCGCCTCGCTCGACCGGATCGAGGAGACGACCGGCGGATTTGTCGCGAAGATCTCGTACAAGCTGAACGGGGTGCAGTATGCCGACGACGAGATCCTGATTGCGCTGGATCCGGACGAAGGTGTGTATTGCGCGGCGCTACTGTCCGCGCCCTCCGGGGTGTTGGCGGAAGCGGTTGCGTACAGGGAGCGTTGATGCGTTTTGCGCTGACAGGCGGAATAGCGTGCGGCAAGTCGCTCGCGGCGAAGATGCTCAACGACCTCGGCGTCGAGACCCTTGACGCCGACGACGTCGTCCACGAGCTCCTGCCCGACCCCGCCGAGCGGCGCCGCATCGCCGCGGAGGTCTTCGCCGACCCCGAGAAGCGCCGCGCGCTCGAGCGCGAGCTCCATCCCCGGGTGCGCTCTCGCCTCTTCGCGTGGCTGGACGAACCCCGCGCCGCCTCCGCGCCTCCGCGCGTCGCAGTCGTCCCGCTTCTCTACGAAGCCGGCTGGGAAGGGGACTTTTCCCTCGTCGGCTGCGTCGCCTCCACGCGCGAGACGCAGCTCAAGCGCATGACCGCCCGCCGCGGCTATTCGCGCGAAGAGGCTCTCGGGCGCCTCGCGGCGCAGCTGCCGGTGGAGGACAAGGCCGCGCGCGCCGACTTCGTCATCCGCAACGACGGCTCCGTCGAGGATCTCTGCGCCGGCGTCCGCGCCTTCGCAGAAACTATCCGGGAATTCAACACACGCGGCGAAAAAAATGGTATAATTCACGATATGCTGAAAGGAGCAGAGTGAAGATGCGCGGCGCGAAGTACATTCTCGCCCTTACGCTGGTCATGGCCGGCGCGTCTGCGCTCGCCTACAACGGCGGCTACGAGAACCACTATGTCGACGAGATTGCCGGCTACACCGGCTACGGCAACGACGACATCATGTATGCCGAGCCGTTCCCCAATGCGGCGAAAAATCAGGTGTTTGCGCAGTGCAGGGCGGCCACCTCCCTCAACCTTTCCGGCCAGAGCATCTCCGAGATCGGCAACGCCTCGTTCGCCTACATGGGCATCACGGCGCTCACGATTCCCTCCTGCGTGCATTCCGTCGGCTACATCTCCTTCGGCGGCTGCTCCAACTTGACCGAGGTCTCGTGCGATTCCTGGAACTGGGCGGACGGCACCGCGAACATCGAGGACAAGGAGCCGTTCCGCGACTGCTTCAAGCTCAAGACCCTCCGCGTCTCCGCCGCCGCCGAGAAACCGCCGACGTCGTTCGACGTCACCGAGATCTTCCCCGAGCTCACGACCGTCTACTGCCCTACGTCGACGGTATCATTTTGGGAAGAGGCATATCCTACGCTAACAATCACTGGCGACCCGGAACTTGCCCCGGCCGCCACCTCGTTCGGGCTTCAGAACGGGAAATTCGCAGCCTTCTCCGCTGCCAGCCCTGAGGAGGCTGCTGAAATTGCTTCGGCGATGGAGGTTGTTCTTACGGAAGAAGACGTGGCGGCTGGTCTCAAGCCAGAGTATTTGTGCGTTGTCGTTGCGCCTGTGGGTAATGTCGTGCCGCCTAGCCAGGGGAGCATGGATAGCTTTTCAGCTACGCCCACGTCGGGCGACGTCAGCTACTATGCATACGTTGACGTCAACCCCGACACCGTCCCGGCGCCGGTCATCGGCGCTAGCACCGGCACCGGCTCGCCAATGTCGGTGGTCCAGGGTCCGGACGGTGTCGAGGTTGGCATCGTCGTTAACAACGCAATCCAGGGCCTTTGGTACGGCTGCGAAGTGAAGGACTCGCTTTCTGACCCGTTCGTCTATGACGTGGACTCTTTTGACCGCGCGCCTGCGGATGGCGTGGTGGTGATTCCTTGCACCACGCGCACCTCCGAGGCGGCGTTCTTCCGCGTCCGGGTCACGGCCACCAAGCCGACGGCAAATTAGCTGATTTCGATCTTGCGCGGCTGCGTCTCCGGCCGCTTGCCGATCGTCACGGTCATCAGGCCGTTCTCCAGCTTCGCCTTGAGCGAGGCGGGATCCGCCATCTCGGGCAGCTCCGCGCTCATCGCGTAGCTCTGGCGCTCGAACTCAGAAACCACCTGCCGGAATCCGGCCGGGTTCTGGTGCTTCGCGTGCGCCTTCAGGACCAGCGTCTTGCCCTCGATGTGCAGCTCAGCGTCCTCCTTGCCGATGCCGGGGAGCGACACCTTCAGCTCGTACGCCTCTGGCCTCTCCGTGAACTGCGTGGACGGAACGGTAAACTTTTCGCTGTTCATTTTCTTTCTCCTTTCTTTTCTCGGTCGTTACTGAATGGCGATGTGCTTGACGCCCGCCGCGTCCTCCTTCGGCAGCTCGATGCGGAGGATGCCGTTGGTGAACTTGGCGTTGGCCTTGTCCGCGTTGACGCGGAAGGGCAGGTCGAGGCGGCGGCTCCATGCCGGCTGCTGCGGCTCCTTGCCTTCCTCGGCGGCGGGCTTGTCCGCCACCGTCACCGCCTGCGGCTCCAGCGCGAGGGAAACCTCGTTCGCCGTCTTGCCGGGGAGCTCCAGCTCGATGATCGCGGCGTTGTCGTCGATGAAGACGTTGACTGGCGGGAACCTGCCCGCGGCGCGCGCCCGCATCGCCCGGAACGTGCGGTTGGAGGTGTCGAGGAGCTCGTCCAGGAATCCCCAGGGGTCGATGTTCATTATCGTGCTCATTGCTGTTTTCTCCTTTCTTGGTTTGAAAGCGTTCACCGGCAATGAAGCAAACCCCGTGCCATGCCGCTCGCCCACAGTTTTCCGCCGCTGCTGCGGGACAATCTGTCGCCAGACGCGACAACTTGTCGCTTTTATAAACTCCGATGGTTGTTGGCTCTCGCTACCGCTCCGCTGCTTCGCATCCGACAACCACAATCCAATAGCACAGTTTCCTGTTTTTTTTATCTGGGGGCATAGCCCCCAGACCCCCATGAGAGCCGCCTGCGGCGAAGCCGCAGACATAAAACATGGTAAATGAGGCTGTGTATTGACGAATGTCAAATGCGAAGCATAGTCCATTCTGCGGAGCGTTAGCGAGAGCCCCACAGATCGGAGTTAATAAACCCCGTCCTCCCCCCAGCCTCCCCCGGTTATGGTATAATTCACCCAACCACCCAACCACCTAACCAACCCCCATGCCCGAACTTCCTGAAGCTGAATCCATCGCCCGCGCGCTTGACCGCGCGCTTGCCGGCCGCGTCATCACCAAGGTCGAGATTTTCTTCCCCCGCCTGCGCACCCCGCTTAAGCCGCTCCTCTCCGCCGGTCTCCCCGGCCGCCGCATCCTCGGCTGCCGCCGCCGCGCCCGCTACGCCGTCGCCGACCTCGACGACGGCCGTGCGCTTGTCCTCCATTTCGGCATGAGCGGTGTCGCCCGCGTCGAGGACGCCCGCCGCCCCCGCCGCAAGCACGAGCACGTCGTCGTCACCCTCGACGAGGGCCGCGCGCTCAAGTTCGAGGATCCGCGGCGCTTCGGCGCCTTCGAGGTGCAGGAGCTCGGTCCCGACGGCTGGCCCGTTTCCCTCGCCGGGATCGGCGTCGAGCCGCTCTCGGACGACTTCACCGGCGAGATGCTCTTCCTCGCCTCGCGCGGCCTCCGCCGGCCGGCGAAGGAGCTCCTCATGGACAACTCCATCGTCACCGGCATCGGCAACATCTACGCTGCCGAGACGCTCTTCGCCTGCGGCATTGCCCCGCAGCGCCCCGCCTCGTCGCTGACCCGTCGCGAGTGTGCCGCGCTCGTCAGGGCCGCGCGCCGCATCCTCCGCGCGGCGATTCGCCTTGGCGGCACCACGGTGCACGACTTCCGCAACGTGGACGGCTCAGAAGGGAAGTTCGTCCAGCGCCTGAAGATCTACGGCAAGGCCAAGTGCCCCCGCTGCGGCTCCACCACCGCCAAGGTCGTCCTCGGCGGCCGCACCAGCTGGTACTGCCCCGCCTGTCAGCACTGACCGTTGTGGCCAACGCATGTGCGTTGGAAGTGTTTCAGCAACCAGCATCCAGTAGCCAGCAACCAGCAGAGAGGTTCCCGTCCGCTTCCCACCGACCGCTGATTGTTGGTTGCTGGCTGCTGGCTACTCCCCTGCCCCCCCCGCCCCCATTGACAAGCGAGGGGCAAAAAGCGTATAATACGCGCCCAATATTGCCGTCGGGAGGGGTTCCTGCGCGGACAAACAAAGAAAGAAAAGGTAAAAAATGGCTATCAAGGTTGGCATCAACGGATTCGGCCGCATCGGTCGCATGGTGTTCCGTGCAGCGGTCGAGAACTTCGCGAAGGACATCGAGATCGTCGGCATCAACGATCTGCTCGATCCCGACTACCTCGCTTACATGCTCAAGTACGACTCCGTCCACGGCAAGTTCGACCACGACATCAAGGTCGACGGCTCCACGATGACGGTCGACGGCAAGGCTATCCGCCTCACTGCGGAGAAGGATCCGGCCGCCCTCAAGTGGAACGAGGTCGGCGCCGAGGTCGTCGTGGAGTCGACCGGCCTCTTCCTCACCGACGAGAAGGCCCGCGCCCACATCACCGCCGGTGCGAAGAAGGTCATCATGTCCGCTCCTTCCAAGGACGCGACCCCGATGTTCGTCTACGGCGTCAACGACAAGACCTACGCCGGCCAGGACATCATCTCCAATGCCTCCTGCACCACCAACTGCCTCGCGCCGATTTCGAAGGTGCTCAACGACACCTTCGGCATCAAGCGCGGCCTGATGACCACGATCCACGCCGCCACCGCGACGCAGAAGACCGTCGACGGTCCGTCCAAGAAGGACTGGCGCGGCGGCCGCGGCATCCTCGAGAACATGATCCCGTCCTCGACCGGCGCGGCGAAGGCCGTCGGCAAGGTTCTCCCGGCGCTCAACGGCAAGCTCACCGGCATGTCCGTCCGCGTCCCGACCTCCGACGTCTCGTTCGTCGACCTTACGGTCGAGCTCGAGAAGGCCGCGACCTACGAGGACATCTGCGCGGCGATGAAGAAGGCCAGCGAGGGCGAGCTCAAGGGCATCCTCGGCTACACCGACGAGGCCGTCGTCTCGACCGACTTCCGCGGCGACGCCCGTACCTCGATCTTCGACGTCAAGGCCGGCATCCAGCTCGACCCGACGTTCGTCAAGGTCTGCTCGTGGTATGACAACGAGTGGGGCTACTCGAACAAGGTGCTCGAGATGGTCCGCGTCATCGCCAAGTAAAAACGGCGAACCCGTGAAAAAACGCCCGTGGGGTATTGCCCCGCGGCGTTTTTTTATGGTATAATACGCCCCAAAGTCAACCCAAAAAGATTTCAAAGCAAAAACAGGAGAAAAAACAAATGAAGTTCTCGACGATGACGGCAATTCTGGCGGCGGCTCTCTGCGTGGCTGGCTGCAAGTATGACAAGGCTGGCAAGGGCGGGGTGCCCGGCGGCGGCGACGCGGCAGGCAGCGACATCTCGACGTCTGCCGACATCAATGCCGACGAGATTGCGCTCGACGCCCTCTCTGAGGCGAAGTTCGACGAGCTCTACGCGAAGTGCACCGACGTCGAGTTTGCGCCGGTCTACTTCGGTTTCGACTCCACGGTCATCCCGCAGGGCGAGTTGGGCAAGGTGGACCTTGTGGCGGAGCACCTCAAGGCCAAGCCCGAGCGCGTCGTCCTTGTCGACGGCAACTGCGACGAGCGCGGCTCCAACGAGTACAACATCACCCTTGGCGAGAACCGCGCGATCATCGTGCGCAACTACCTGGTGCAGAACGGCATCGACGGCGGCCGCATCCAGACCCGCAGCTATGGCGAGGAGCGGCCTGCGGCCGAGGGGCACGACGAGAGCGCCTGGGCGCTCAACCGCCGCGCCGAGTTCGGCATCTACGACACGACCCAGAAGAAGTAAGCTGGGCCCTGAATGGCGCTGGCCATCATCTTTGACGGCGTCGGCTTCGGCGAGTGGTTTGTGCTGCTCGCCGTCGTTCTTGTTGTCGTCGGCCCGAAGCGCCTGCCCGCCACCGCGAGGAAGTTCGGCCAGTACTACGCGAAGTTCCGCCGCGCGGCGGACAGCTTCAAGCGGCAGCTGCTCGACATGGACACCGAGCTGACGAATTCCGTGCGCGAGGCGGCGGGCGAGATCGAGCGCGCCGCCAACGAAGTGACGAACGCCGCCGAGGACATGTTCCGCATCCCGGATCCCATTCCCCCCAGTTCGCCCAGCCCTGACAATCCCGACAGCATCACGTCATCCGAACCGCAAACCACGCCCACCGATGGCCATTGACCTCATCGCCAAGCCCGACGAGCGCAACGACCCTCCGCGCCCGCTGCTCGAGCACCTCCTGGCGCTCCGGGACATGCTGGTCTTCGCCGCGGTCTCCTGGGCGTGCGGCGTCGTCGTGGCCGGCGTCTTCGCGCCGCAGATCCTCGAGTTCCTCAAGGCGCCCGCCGCCGAGTTCAAGGACCTTCTCCAGGTCGTGGGCATGACCGCGCCGTTCGACGTCTGGATGTCCATCGCCGCCTGGGGCGGCACCGTCCTCAGCTTCCCGCTCGTTTCCTTCGCCGTCCTCCGGTTCGTCTTCCCCGCGCTCACCAACCGCGAGAAGCTCGTCATCCTCTGCGGCATCAGTCTCGGCACCGCGCTTTTCCTCGCCGGCGCCGTGCTCGCCTACGGCAAGACCCTCCCGCTCGTCGTCGTCGCCTTCCGCCAGATCGGCCGCTGGATGGGCATCGAGCAGCAGATCATCACCATCGACACCTACATCCCGATCGTCCTCAAGCTCATCGTCGCGTTCGGCCTCGTCTTCCAGATGCCGCTCATCATCTTCGTCCTCGGCTGCTTCGGCATGGTCTCCTCCAAGGCGCTCCGCGAGAAGCGCCGCATCGCCGTCGTCGTCGCCTTCGTGCTGTCGATGTTCCTCACGCCGCCGGACCCGATGAGCCAGATCGTGATGGCGGTTCCGCTCTGCCTGCTCTACGAGATCTCGATCTGGGCGGTGTGGCTGCGCGAGAAGGGGAGGTTCAGGCGATGAAGGGGCGCGTATCGGTCGCGCTCGGCTTCCTCGCGCTCATTCTCGCCGGCGCGGTGGTGCTTGCCATGCCCTTCGCCCGCGCCGACGGCGCGTGGGGCAACCCGATGGTGTCGCTCTTCACCGCCTGTTCGGCGGTGTGCGTGACCGGCCTTACCGTGGTGGAGATCGCGGCGGAATTCTCCCGCGCCGGGCAGATCGTGCTGCTGGTGCTGGTTGAGCTCGGCTGCCTCGGCCTCATGACCTGCGGCACCTTCCTCCTGATCGCCATCGGCCGGCGGCTCTCGCTCGCCCGCGAGTTCTCGTTGATGAACGCCTATGGCGTCGCCCAGATCCAGGGGCTCAAGGGGCTCATCTGCTGGATCGTCGGTTCGATGCTTGCACTGGAGTTCGTCGGTGCCGCGATCCTCTACCTGCGCATCGGCGACGTCTACCGCAGTCTCTTCTATTCCGCGATGGGCTTCTGCAACGCCGGCTTCAGCATCGATCCCGGCTCGATCGCCGTCTTCGCCGATGACCCGTGGGTTGTCCTCACCCTTGCGGCGGAGACGATCCTCGGCGGCATCGGGTTCCTCGTCCTCTACAACTTCTGCACCTGCTTCCTCGGCCGCCGCCGCGGCGCCCCGCGCGGACGGCTCTCGCTCCACGCGCGCGTCGTGCTGCGGCTCACCCTCTACCTGCTCGCGATCGCCTTCGTCGTCTTCCTCGCGGCGGAATGGAACTACGCGCTCAAGCCGTTCGAGGGGCTGCAGCGGCTGTGGGTGGCGTTCTACCAGTCGGTGACGCCGCGCACCTGCGGATTCTGCATCATCCCCACCGAATCGCTCCGACCCTTCACCCGCTTCTTCTACGAGGCGCTGATGTTCGTCGGCGGTGCGCCGGGTTCCGCGGCGGCGGGCATGAAGGTGACCACCTTCGCCGTGCTCGTCTACACTCTGCTTGCGATGTGCCGCGGCGAGCAGGAGACCACGCTTGACCACCGCGTCGTCCCCGCGGAAATCGTGCGCGAGTCCATCGTCATCTTCATGGCCCTCGTCGGCTTCATCGTGCTCGTCACCGGCGCGCTGCTGCTCACCGAGGACATGTCGGTCCTCTCGTTCGACCGTCTCTTTTTCGAGGCCGTCTCAGCGGTCACCACTACCGGGCTCTCCTCCGGCGACACCACCGCCCGCCTCTCCTTTGGCGGACGCTGCGTCGTCATGGTGGCCATGTTCATCGGGCGCCTTGGCGCGCTTTCGGTGGTGATGCTGATCGGCGACCGCGAATCCAAGCGCCACGTCCGCTTCCCCGCCGGGGAGCTGGTCGTCGGCTGACCCAGGCCATCCCTCCCCCAACAACCACATCCAGAAGCATACCATGTCTGAAGAATTCGACGTTTTTGCAGACGCCGCGTCCGCCAAGGGCGACGGCCCGCGTCCTTCCGCCACCGGCAAGACCCGGAAGTTCCGTCCCTACAAGAAGTTCGTCCGCTCCGCGGGTGCCGCCAGTCCCGCCGGCTCCCCGATTCGCGGCGCGGCCGGCACCGAGTCGGTGAATCCGCTCCTCAACGCGCCGCTCCCCACCGAGCCGGCCGCGCCTGCCGCGGCGGAGACGCGGCCCAACCGCAATCCCGACCTCGAGGAGTTCCGCCTCGCCGACATCCAGACCTGGCCCGCCCCGACGATCGTGGAGCGGATGATGCCCGGCGCCGACCCGGAGGAGCTCGGCTCCTACCGCAAGCACGAGCTCATCTTCGCGGCGATCCGCGCCTATCTCGCCCGCGGCGGTGCAGTGCGTGCGTCGGGCTGCCTCGAGATCCTTCGCGAAGGGCACGGCTTCCTCAGGTCGGCGAAGAACAACTTCCTCGCCTGCCCCGAGGACGTGTTCGTCACCCAGCAGCAGATCCGCCGCCATGCGCTCCGGACCGGCGACATCGTCGAGGGGCCGATCCGCGACCCGCGTGACAAGGACCGCTTCTTCTGCCTCGGCGCCGTGGTCTCGGTGAACGGCAAGGAGCCGTCGGTCGCCGCGCGCGTCATCCACTTCGAGAACCTCACCGCCACTTTCCCGACGCGCAGGATAATCCTCGAGACCGACCCCAAGGAGTTCTCCACCCGCGTCGTCGACCTCTTCACGCCGATCGGCTTCGGCCAGCGCGGCCTCATCATCGCGCCGCCGCGCGTCGGCAAGACGGTGCTCTTGCAGAAGATGGCCAACGCCATTTCGCAGAACCACCCCGAGGCGATGCTCATCATCCTCCTCATCGACGAGCGGCCGGAGGAAGTCACCGACATGCAGCGCAACACCAAGGCGATGGTGCTCTCCTCCACCTTCGACGAGGAGCCGCAGCACCATGTCAACGTCACCGAGATGGTGCTCGAGATGTCCAAGCGCCAGGTGGAGAACGGCCGCGACGTGATCATCCTCATGGACTCCTTGACGCGCATGGCCCGCGCCTACAACACGGTGCAGCCGCACTCCGGCAAGATCCTCACCGGCGGCGTCGACGCGCTCGCGATGCACCGCCCCAAGCGCTTCTTCGGCGCGGCCCGCAACATCGAGGGCGGCGGCTCGCTCACCATCATCGCCACCGGGCTCGTCGACACCGGCTCGCGCATGGACGAGGTGATCTTCGAGGAGTTCAAGGGCACCGGCAACATGGAGATCGTGCTCGACCGCGGCCTCGCCGACAAGCGCATCTTCCCGGCGATCGACATCGAGAAGTCCGGCACCCGCAAGGAGGACCTGCTGCTCGACCCGCTCGAACTCGAGAAGACCTGGGGGCTCCGCCGCTACCTCGCCGCCGCCGGCACCGAAAGCGCCATGCGCTCGGTGCTGAACTCGCTCAAGAAAACCCAGTCGAACCCGCAGTTCCTGCTTGCGCTCGACTTGAAAAACCTGCAGTAGGCGAAAGCCCACGCCCCGGTAAGCCATGGACATCACCATCAAGAACGCGAAGGTCCACAACCTCAAGGGCATCGACGTCGTCATCCCCCGCGATTCGCTTACGGTGATCACGGGGCTGTCCGGGTCAGGCAAGTCGTCGCTCGCGTTCGACACTCTCTACGCCGAGGGCCAGCGCCGCTACGTCGAGTCGCTCTCCGCCTACGCGCGTCAGTTCCTCGACCGGATGCAGAAGCCGGACGTCGAGCGCATCGAGGGGCTCTCGCCCGCCATTTCGATCGAGCAGCGCACCACCAGCGGCAACCCGCGTTCGATCGTCGCCACCGTCACCGAGATCCACGACTACCTGCGCATCCTCTACGGTTCCGCCGCGGTGCCGCACTGTCCGCACTGCGGCCGTCCCGTGACCCGCCAGTCCGCCGAGCAGATCGTGGACGCAATCCTCGCCGGGGAGCCGGGCAGGATCATCCTCTACGCGCCGGCGGTCAAGGGCAAGAAAGGACGCCACGAGGAGACGATCGCCGCGCTCGCGCGCAACGGGTTCGCCCGCGTGCGCGTCGACGGCACGGTGTATCCGATCGACGAGGTCCCGGCGCTCGACAAGAAGAAGGCCCACACGATCGACGTCGTCGTCGACCGCCTCGCGCTCCCCTGCGACCGCACTCGCCTCACCGACTCCGTCGAGCTCGCCCTCAAGACCGGCAAGGGCGTGATGTCGGTTGAACAACTGGTGCCTGCGCCTTCGGCTGGTGCCTTCGCGGCTTCGCCGCTGGTGCAGAGTGCCGCACCAAGCACCAAGCACCAGCGTAGCGCAAGCACCCGGCCGGCTGCGCCGGCCGCAAGCACCGTCTTCTCCGAGCTCAACGCCTGCGTCGAGTGCGGGCTTTCCTTCGACGAATTGAAACCCCGCTCCTTCTCCTTCAACTCGCCGTTCGGCGCCTGCCCGACGTGCTCGGGACTCGGCCATCTCTATTACTTCGACGAAGACCTCGTCGTGCCCGACCGCACGCTTCCCCTGCGGGAGTGCATCCATCCGTGGCGTCGCGCCGGACACAACGCGATCATGTACTACAACGCACTCCTGGAACAGATCGCGCGCCAGTACAAGGTGCGACTTTCCACTCCCTACGAGAAGCTGCCGGCGAAGTTCCGCCACGACCTCATGCACGGGTTCAAGGACGACCTGATCCTGCCCTGGCGTTCCGTCGACCGTCCCTTCGAGGGTGTGCTCGCCACACTCCAGAAGCGGCTTGAGGAGGCGGAGGACGAGGAGACGCGCGCGAAGTGGGAGGCATACCAGAGCTACCGCACCTGCCCCGACTGCCATGGCGCGCGGCTCAACGAGTTCTCCCGCGCCGCCACTGTCGCCGGCAAGACGATTGTCGAAGTGATGGCTATGCCCGTCGGCGAAGCGCTGAAGTTTTTCCAGTCGCTGGCCGAGCTTTCGCCTTCGGCGGGTCCAGCTCCCAGCTCCCAGCTCCCAGCACCAAGCACCAAGCACCAACCACCAACCACCGAACCACCGAACCACCGAACCACGAACCTCTCCGGGCTGGGCGAGATTGTGGCGGAGATCTGCCGCCGCCTCCAGTTCCTGCTCGACGTCGGGCTCGACTACCTCACGCTCGACCGCGCGGCCTCGTCGCTTTCCGGCGGCGAGATGCAGCGCATCCGGTTGGCGACGCAGATCGGCTCTGGCCTGACCGGCGTCCTCTACGTCCTCGACGAGCCGACGATCGGCCTCCATCCGCGGGACAACGAGCGGCTTATCGCCGCCCTTAAGGGACTCCGCGATCGCGGCAACACGGTGGTCGTCGTAGAGCACGACGAGGAGATGATGCGTGCGGCGGATTGGATTGTCGACCTTGGTCCCGGTGCCGGCAGCGAAGGCGGCAAGGTGGTGTACCAGGGACCGTTCAAAGGGCTCCTCAAGGCAAAGTCCCTCACCGCCGACTATTTGACCGGCAGGAGGAGAATGGTGCTCCAGGCACCAAGCACCAAGCACCAAGCACCAAGCACCAACCACCAAGCACCAGGCACCAAGCACCAAGCACCAAGCACCAAGCACCTAACAATCACTGGCTGCTGCGAGCATAACCTGAAGAACGTGACCGCGCACTTCCCCGTCGGCGCCTTCACCGTCGTCACCGGCGTCTCCGGCTCCGGCAAGTCCACGCTCGTCGACCTTACGCTCAAGCGCGCGCTCCTGCGCCGCTTCTACCGCGCCAAGGACGTCCCGGGCCGTTTCGCCAAACTTACCGGTGCCGAGCACTTCGACAAGGTAGTCGAGATCGACCAGTCGCCGATCGGCCGCACCCCGCGCTCCAATCCCGCCACCTACGTCGGCTTCTTCTCCGACATCCGCGAACTCTTCGCCAAGACCGAGGCAGCGCGCGCGCGCGGCTACACCGCCGGGCGCTTCTCCTTCAACGTGAAGGGCGGGCGTTGCGAGGTCTGCGGCGGCGACGGCGTACGCAAGCTGGAGATGAGTTTCTTGCCCGATGTCTACGTCACCTGCGAGCAGTGCGGCGGCCGCCGCTTCAACGCCGAGACGCTTGAAGTCACCTACGCCGGCAAGAACATCGCCGACGTCCTCGCGATGACCGTCGCCGAGGCGTCCGGGTTCTTCGCCAAGATCCCCTCGCTCGCCCGCCGTCTTTCCACGCTCGTCGACGTCGGCCTCGGCTACATCCAGCTCGGGCAGAGCGCCACCACGCTCTCCGGCGGCGAGGCCCAGCGCATCAAGCTTGCGACGGAACTTTCGCGGCGCTCGACCGGGCGCACCCTCTACCTTCTGGACGAACCCACCACCGGCCTCCACTTCGACGACGTCGACAAGCTGATGAAGCTGCTCCTGCGCCTTCGCGACCAGGGCAACACCGTGATCGTCATCGAGCACAACACCGATGTCATGAAGTGCGCCGACTGGATCGTCGACCTCGGTCCCGGCGGCGGCGACGCCGGCGGCAATGTCGTCTGCGAAGGGCCGATCGAAAAGGTGCGCGCTTGCAAGTCGTCTTTCACCGCCAAGTATCTCTGAACATTATATGGTATAATTCGCGCATGAAGTCCCTTGTCAGGCAGAAGCTCTCCGGCAGGCCCTCCGCCGCATGGCGGGCGGCGGTCGCGGTTTTCGTGCTGGGTCTCGCGGCCCCCGCCGTCGCGGACCGCGCGGCCAATTCGTTT
>JAEIGA010000215.1_pt1 | contig 81986 bp, 121 predicted proteins | sample 9270691 | NCBI WGS metagenome assembly JAEIGA01 (sample SAMN17057246, study PRJNA624740) | gut metagenome | biome: biome; isolation source: fecal sample | host: Bos grunniens | place: China: Xizang | collected 2019 | reverse complement strand
TCAGAAAGTAAAGGCTGTCGCAGAAGCTAATGCCGCACTGAAAGAACAGTATCAGAAAGAGTATGACGCTAAGGCCTCGGAACTTTCTAAGTATGAAGAGGCTGTAAACAACTCCATTTTGTTCGATAAAGTAGATTCTTCCAATAAGACTATCTCAAATAACGCACCTATTATTGAGAACCTGATGAAAGAATCTAAAAAAACAAAAAATGAAGTTGATGAATTGTCTGAGAAAACTCAAAAAGGACAGATACTGATTTCTGAGAAGAAACTGACAGTCACCAAAATAGAGTCAGAGATAAAACTCTATAAATCTCAGATAGTGAAGGTTAATGATGTCTGTCCTACTTGTGGCCAGCCAATCTCAGAGCACAAAAAGCAGGAGCTTCTTTCTCATGTAAACAATACTGAAGCTGAGATTTCTGCTCTTGAAGACAAACTTGTAGAAGAGAATAAAGTATTACAAGCAATGACTGAAAGCCAATCTCGAATTGAAGAACAGCTAAGAGTAGCAAAAGATGAATCTGCAAGAGCTATGGATAGTCTTTCTGATTTGCAGTCTGAATCACAAGCTTGTGCCGAGTTCATTGAAAGCCTTGATGAAATCTACACGAAACACTCTTATGATGATGTCGTAGAAGAGCACATGAAGCTGGCAAAAGAAACTTCTGAACTCAAACAAAAGTTGGATTCTGTTGCAGACGAGAATACTGTCGAAGATGTTTCTGAAGAATTGTTTAAGAAAGAATCTAAGTTACGTTATGAACGGAACAGGCTTTCTGACATTTCCACAAATATCAAGGCTGCCGTAAAAGAAAATGAGCGTTATCAGAAAGAGCTTGATTCTGTCGCTGATAAAAAGAACGAGCTTAAAGAACTTGAGGAGAAGATTAATGCATATCTTTTTATCGAGGATTCATTCAGTAACAACGGTATTCCCACGATCGAGCTTCGAGAATCCGCTCCAGAAATTGCGGATATCGCAAACAAGATTCTTAAGGACAGCTACGGGAACAAGTTTGAGATTCGTTTTGGCTCAACCTCTGAGTTAAAAGCAAAACGCAAGGCAAATGAGGACTTTAATATCCTTGTGTACGACAGTGAAAACGGAGACGAAAAGACAATCGACCTTGTTTCTTCCGGCGAGCGTATTTGGATTAAGCAGGCTCTGTTCTATGCGTTCTCAATCGTTCAGATGAACCGAACGGGATTCAATTTCCGTACACGATTGATTGATGAATCTGACGGCTCTCTTGACGGTGGTTTGCGGCCTAAATATCTGAAAATGGTAACGGCAGCACACAAAATTGCAAATTCCAGAGTGACAGTGTTAATAACACACTCTCAAGAAATTAAAGATATTGCACAACAGATTATCGAGATTTAAGGAGTAGATATGACTTTTCACGAACATCTTGCTAAAGAAGTTTTAGATTCTTTTGATAAAGGTATATTAACACGCGAACGCCTTGAATTACTGTGCAATGACTTGCTCAAGGGAGATTCTCTGTTCACAGAATTGCACGCCGAACATATTTCTTCAAAGAGTGAGCAGGAAACTGTTATCAAATTCCTCAAAAAAGAGCTGATTCATAAGACCTGTTACAGACAGGTGATGAAAAAACAGTACCGCGAATTAAAGCAGCAGAAAAAATGCAACTGTACAATATGCCGATTTGAAAGAAAAGAAATCTCTGTATTGAAATATGCGCAAGAACTAGGCGAACTTTTATTTGCAGCCGTAAAAGATAAATGTTTGGCAGATGTCAAAGAAGGTAAAATGCAACCTAACACAGCAAAAAGGGTAATTGATTATCTTGAAAAACCTTATGCAGATATTAAAGATGATAAATATTCTATACTCTCTTGGCATTTCCTAAAAGAAAACCCTAAAGACCTTCCGCGAAACGAAGACTGGGTTTGCAATCAGGACGGTCTGCCTTGCTGGTACGACATCGCAAATGACCAGTGGATTGATTGCGAAGGAACTCAAATTAAAACTACAGCGTGGTGTGACATGCCGCATACTAGGGGGTAAATTATAAATTATCGTTTTAACTGTGAAAAATGTAGGAAATCTACAGAAATCAACATTCCAATTGACAAATATGACTCTGAAAAAGACAGACAGATCTGTGAATGTGGCGGTAAGATGAAACGAGTCATTGAATGGCAGGGCTGGGCGAAAGCCAGTGGTGAAGGGTGGTATGGTAAAAACGGAAGTAATGTAATCTAAAAAAAACAGGGCAGCGGAAACTGCCCTTAATTTTTACACGCCTGACTCATTCGGTGTAATGTACTTCATCAGTTTATCAACATCTTCCGCCGTGATTTTCAGCACTTTCTCTGTCGGTGAGAATAGCGGAATTTTCGGAATCGTAACAGGGAATGACTGATACTCTGACAACACATTCTTGAGGATAGTAGAAAAGTGCGAGACATCGTACTCTCCGTTCTCTTCCTTGACGAGCGTTGACACCATAGGACTGTGCAAGAAAATATCAGCAAGGTCGTTATCTTCCCTCAATGAGTCTTTTGCCATTGAGAGAACGAATTTTGTGTTCCTGTCCCCAATCTGTGGAATAAGGTCGGTCTCAATGAATTTCACGACACCGTTAATCAACTGTTTCTTTGAAATCATCATAGACTGCCTTCCTTACTCCTTGCTCTCTGTCTCAAGAAGTTTCATAAGCTCAAGCCTCTTATTCTCGTGTTCCTCAAGAACGGCTTTCTTCTCGTCATCCGCCCACTCATAATGTTTCTTTATAAGTATGCCCGCATGACGAAGCTCATCTTTTGCCATGTCACGAAAAGCCGTGTCTCCTGTGGAGTGCCATTTCTCCATGTATTCCTCGGCTCCCTCAAGCTCGTCCTCAACGTCATCGTCATCATGCAGCATCTTCACGAGATACCACATCTGCCCGACAAAACTTGCTTTCATAAACTTTTTGCCCCACGGGTCGTATTCCTTGAAATCAATCTGAGAAAGGGCTTCCTTGAAATCTTTTCTGAGTTCTTTTACTGTCCATTTCATAAGAAAACCTCCTTATCTGCAAATCTTGCGGAACTTCCGGCCGAACACATCAATAATCTGAAAGTGCGCAGGGTCATCCAAAAACTGAACCCTCAGAACGGTCCTGCTTCTAATCGGAACGTCACGGAGGTAATTTCCGTTGCCGTTCATCAAGCTTCCTGTAACCGTCCCGTTCGTGATTGAGACCTGATTCCCGTCAGTTCCGTCGGGAATCGCCGTAGCAAGAAGAATGTCAACAACCTCACCGTCCGTAATCTCTGGCGTTGCAGGAAGTGTTATAGTGGTCGTTCCTGTAGCCACAGCTACAGATTCGGCACGGATTCTGGGAATATAAGGTACGCAATTACAAGCCATGTTTCTCCTCCTTGGTCTTGAAGACAAGCCTGACGTTAGCTGTCATTGCCATAAGCCGTCCGTCAACGGGAATACAGTCCGGCACGGACTTCAGCTCAAGGAAAATTCCGATGTCCTGCAAGCGTCTGTTCGCCTCTGCGAGCTTCTCTCCCATAAGCCGAACATCTATGCCGCAGTTTGTTCCTGTGCTTTGTTCTATCGTTCCTAGTATTCTGGAAATAACATCCACGTCGTATTTCATAGCTAGTCCTGTAAAATAAGAAAGGGAAGTTTTTCAGACTTCCCCAAAAAGTATGTCAACGCCCATGACGGGCGGAATATTCACCTTCAAGGGAAAACAGCGGAAATCAAGGGAAAATTTTCCCTAATTGTAAATCGGATAGCCGTATCCGTTTCCGCAGTTGCAGAACGGTGAGCCGCCTGCACTGTACACGGTCTGGCTAGGGTAACGAACTACACCCGCCATAAGGTTCTGAGTCTCAAGCTGATTCACTCTGCCACGAAGAGCGTCGATTTTGTCCTGCTGGATTGTGTCCAGAATCTTCTGCGTCTGTGCCATCACGTTGGCGTTGATAGCCGCAGTGTTCAACGCTCCGTCAAACCGTGTCTGTGCCACGTTCGCATTGATTCCGTTTCCGGTCTCGGCAATCTGGAGCTTGAGTTCGCCGTTAAGCTGGCACTGGTTTGCGATTGCCTGTGCGACACCCGCATTGACTCCTGAGATGTCACGTGCAAGTTCGGAGTATTTGTCTCCGAGGTTTGCCACAACGTCGTGATAGACCTGATTTGTAGCCGCGATACCACGAGCCGAAGCATCGTTTACGGCCGCAAGTGTCTCACGCTGGTTTGCGGTGACGTTCTGGTTGTCAAAACCTCGCTGAACGTCGTTCTGTGTCGCAAGGTTCTGATAGCCGATAGCGTTCGCAAAGCCGTTGTTGCCCCAGCCGCCGAACATTCCGTTTCCGCCCATCAAAAGAGCAAAAATAAGGAAAGCCCAGATAAAACCACCGCTGCCGAATCCCATGCAGTCTCCGCCGTTACAAGCGTAGATTGGTGAGCTTGTTTCTACTGTTGCCATAGTTTTCCTCCTGTAAAATTTTTATTTGTTTCAGTCTGACAGACTGTTTTTATAACTTTATTCCGAACTGACTCGCAAACTGGTTGATGTCAATTCCCCTCTGTTTCGCAAGGTTCATGCACGTCTGTTTCAAATCACTTTCGCTTTTTCCAGAAGTCATTTCCTGCATTTTTTGAAACGCCTGCGGGTTCTGCTGTGCCATTTGGCTCATTCTGGACTGCAACTGTTGCTGCAGCATCTGCGGATTGCTGAGCATCTGCATTGCCTGAAACGGATTTATCATTTGTCAAACCTCCCAAAAAGTGTTCGATATTTGAAAGTCTTGTGTTGATTTCTGAAAGCGGGTCGGAAGTCTGTGAAGGCGACTCTTCTATGACGTAGGTGAGGAACTGCGGTCGGCCGTCGTTGCCTATGCGTTTTATGTAGACTTTGCCCGTGGCGGTGTCGAGAAAGATGTTTGTGGAAAGAAAATCGTCAGAACGGCTCGCCCGTGCTTCTTCGATATTTGTCACCCACGAAGCCCGAATCTGCGGCTGCACAGTCTGAAGCGGAAAGTTGTACTGCTGTGGATATTGGTTCTGCTGATACAGCTGATTCTGTGCGTTCCGTAAATAAAAATCGTTTGCCGGATTGCCGTACTGATATGGTGGCATTATGTCCTCCTTGCTTACAGAGAAAATAATACGCTGAATTTCAAACAAGGAGTTGTCAGAATCTTTGCTATTTTTTGCCAGTTTTTCGGCATATCAGAACCCAGAAAATTTTGTTTCTGATACATTTTATTTCACGGTAGATTACGGCAGAAGATACGAAGAGCGAGTCCGCTATGAACCCGACATCTTTTTTCTGAATGTAGTACATCTGAAATATTTTTGACTGACGTTCTGACAGGAGTATCTTTTCAAGAACGCTGTCTACATCTGCTTTTGTGGCTGAACGAAAGAATTCGTTAACTGTTTTCACTGAATTGAATTTCATTTTTTTTGCTCCCTTGCATCTTTAATAACGCTATTTAAGGGGAGTATAGGACGGAAAAAACAATGGCTTAAATCCGCCCTTATTCCCTGCATGACAATTATCACGTCTTTGATTTTAAGCAAAATCAGCGATTAAAACTCATTGCTCATCTTTCAACGCTCCGACAACGCATACAACCAACGCAAAAGCTGGCAGTACCATAAGCCCGCATATAAAACCTAGTATAAACATCTTTCTACTCCGTTAATTTATCAGTTCCGTTCTGTCTTAATGTAATCATATTTCTATTTACTCCTACTAGTCGTTTGTCAGATAAGGATGGCAGAAGAAAGGCTCTATACCACTAGCTGCAACAGATGAACCCATAAATATGTGAATGTTACCATCTGTAGAAATCCAGCTATCAAAGTAAGGACTATTTTGCCATATAAATCTTTCTGAAATGACAGGCTTCAAATTAACCTTTCCTACTATAACGTCTGTATTTGCTGCAAAGGTATTAGCTGGGATATGTAATCTAAACTTAACGTCTACTACTTTACCTAATCTGCAAGACTGCAACTCCATAACTGTTACATTGGTTGCTAAATCTGTTATAGTCAATACGTTTGTTGCAACTGTGTTTAATTCATCATATACCGCATTGCTAGTAACTGGATTTAAGTTTCCATTCTCTACTGCGTCTACTGCATTATTGCTTGAACTTGAAATATCATACCAAGTTCCATTCTTCTTATATTTAACTGCCATATATTTATTCTCCTATTTATACCAAGAAATTGTCTGAATAAGAATGTTAGCCAAAGCATATCTGTCGCCATTTCCGTCACAATAAACTTTAATCTTGTCGCCTTTCCTTACAAATGCAGTTAATGTAATTTCACACATACCAGCAGTGCTACTTATTGTTGGAGAATAGTAAGGGAAACTATCGACTACTACGTCATTTACAAAAAGATTACAAGTATTTCCACTATCATTCTTTATAACGTGTGCTACAACCATACCACTATCAGACGCTGTGTATTCTGTCGCAGCAGAAGCATCGCAAACTACCAAGTTTCCAGCGTTATTTGCTATAGTTATTCTACTTGTGCTTCTTGGACTAAACTCAGTTCCATCATCAGTAGTATAAGCTACTGTATTATCTGGCAAATCATCTTTAACCGCATCAAATGCAGCTTTAGTTCCTACAAATGTTCCATTGCCTGTCGCAACAGGTGTCCAGTTATCATTGCTATCTTTACTTATAATCATATTTCTATTTACTCCCTAAGCTATTCTAATCGCAGTAATGTTGTGGTATTCACTATCAGCATTAATACTGTAGTCATGGTCTGGTAGAGCGACTGCTGTTGCTGTTATAGATGAGGTAGTAGATACATTTACCACACCAAATCCAATTCCATTGCATTCGTTATCTACATAGCGTGAAGAGGTGGTCACTTTATTACCACCTACAGAGGCATATAATGCTACCCTATATCCTAATGATTGAATATACACAAGCCAGGTTCCGGCCGTTAATGTTCCTATAGTCTTTGTATCCGTGCTAGAAGCTCGAACAGTCCAAGCACCTATCGTGAATGTCAGCTTTGTTCCTACTTCTGCAAATTTATCATACACTGCATTAGAAGTAACTGGATTCATATTTCCATCAGCTATTGTATCTACCGGGACAAATACTGTAGAATTAGAATCTGTTATGTTTGCCTGACTATACTCGTTCTTCTCTGCTGTTGTTAATGCGTCCCATTCGGCTTGTGTGCCTGTAAAAACACGGGGAAGTTGATATGAAATTTCATACACAGATCGGCTTCCTATATAAAGGTCCCCGTCAATCTCGAAGGTGTTATCCCGCAATTCTTCGTTAAAGTTGTCAAAGTTGTTTATTTTTCTACAGACTGTGCCTGTTGGTGATGTATACAAATCCCTGGCTGTTAAAATGTATAACAAACCTTTGTACGCTTTGAGACCATAAATTGGTTTTAAGGTGTTTGCAAGTTCAAATTCAAATCCATTTTTTGAGACAAAGAGCCCCTGATTGGACCCTACGTACAAATTCTTTTGAAAAACGGCCATTGAGATACTTTGGAGGTTCGATTTAGATATGCTTCGTTGTATAAACGAAACCCCGTCTCCGCTTTCATATACTTTGCTGTCGCTTGTTATATATAATTTGTTATCAAATTTTACATATTGGTATATAGTACCATTCGATATGTCGGAATTGTGTTCGAACGTCACGCCATCACTAGAGATGTATAAACCTTTGTTTGAAACACCTGCATACAGTTTGCCGTTAAACACCCCCAAGGTCATTATTGATTCAGAACTGCTAAATGCGGATACTTGCTGAAAATTACCGTTAGTAAGCTTAAACAACCCTTTTGAGCTCGTCGCGGCGTATAGACTTCCTTTAAATACGATAAAAGAAGTTACGTATGTGGTTGCTGGAATTGACGTGTTTCTTTCAAAGGTCACTCCATCAACAGAAGTTCTTGTTCCTACATTGCTAGAGATTGAGCTGAGATAAATTACTCCATCGTACTGTATCACCGAACGAGGCAAAAGGGGAGAATACACTTCGTTTCTACGAGCTGCAATAAATTCGTTTCTGTCCACTAATCCGTATTCAAGACCTGTCTTACTTCCTTGCAACGGAACGTCGTTTATTTCAGGTTTATTGTTGAGTTCGTTGTAATCAAACAATCCTATCTTTTGAAGAGTCTGAGTGGATTTTCTTCCAGCATAAAATTCCCATTGGAAGTTATTGTTCAGCGCATAAATTATATCCTTTATCGCTGGCGATACTGGCAGCTCTGTCACGTATTCAATTACAGTTGATTCAATGGCCGTAAGAGTGGCCGCACTGCCCGTGCCGCTTTGTATATAAATGAAGTTCGTGGTATCAATTACTATAAGAGAGTTGTTTGCGAGATACCCGTCATTACCCTCCGTTATAAGTCTGGCAGACTCCCATTCAGACATTGTGGCAAAGTGAGCCACTGTACCGCCGCCACCCGCACCGCTAATTATTTTCCACGAGTTTCCGTTATACTGATAAATAGTTCCTTTTGAGTAGTCTGTTTCAGTTCCGAGATAAAGAACCGTATCACCGGCAGCAGGAGCCGCAGGCATAACGGTTGTTTTCAAAAGCTTTTTCTCGTTTAATGCCGTCAGAAGTGCCTCTACAGTCGTTTGCGGAACTCCGTCAACATTTATAGGCGTTGAAAGCGTCTTGTTCTGTTTCGCCGCGTCAAAATCACTCATCGCCTCATAAACGGCTCCGCTCGTGATGTTTCTGTCATCGCTGCTCGCTATAGTATTCGTGGTTGCCACGTTTGTAACGTCAGACAAGCCTACCTGAGCCTGCGTCACTCGGTGAGGATTCGTTCTGTCCGCGATATGTGCAAGAACGCTTGATATGATTCTTTTGATTTTACCGAGAATGACTGAAAGGGTGTTCCCGCTCTCAATGTTCTCGTCATTTTCGGCTTCCGTAAAAGTAGGTGTTTGATTGTCCGTGCTTACGTTCGGAACGTCACCGAGCCCTATGTCAGATTTTGACAAACCGTGAGGGTTGTTTTCAGTTACGGTTCCTGTCCCTCGTGCCTGAGAATGGTCGTATGCGATTTTTCCGCGGTCGCCCCGGTAAGCGTTCGTCGCAGATTCTCCTATCACCACCGTCGCATTAGCCATCGCCCACGCGGTCTTTCCCCACATATACTGATAGTGGTATGAATCGGTATCTCCCACATCAAGATAAATTATTGAAGAATCTTCCGCAATTACCGGAATCGTATGTTCGGCATCTTCATAAACCTGAATGTCAGTCACGTTTCCCAGAGAATCTTTTGTGACAACTCCGTAACAAGGAACCACGTCATTGACCGCTCCCGGAATCTGCGACATCGGGATTTTCCCGTTCTCGTCAAGTTCTGCGACACCGTTGGCCGCACCCTTCAGCCGCTGGTCCATCTTCTCGTTCACGCGAAATGTCGTCCCGTCTGCTGCAAGCCCAGCCATCGTATTTATCTGATTCTGAAGCGTCGCGTCCTGTGTTTCTCTTGCGGTCGCCTCCTGCGAGAAAAGACCTGAGAAATGGACTCTCTGTATCTTGCCAGTATCTTTTTTCTCGACAAGGAGATTGTCCTCTGCGTTGAGAGTCGCTCCGTCGGTTATGTCAAGTTCGTTTACGGTAATCGTTTCTATATCAGCCATAATGAGAATAGGGTAATATCAAAAAAAAATGAGCTTAAACTAGAGAAATATGAGATTATTCAAAGACAGGGGCAATCATAAAAGGAAGTTCGAAACTTGTTCCGACAGTTTTGAATCCAGATTTTTTATATTTTTCTTCGACATTTTCATCAGTATTTATATCAGCATCAAGTGATATGAAGGTGATGTTCAAAAATTTCATAAGACGAGTTATAATCATCGCTCTTAAATAATCTTTGCAAAACGAGATTATATGTTTATACTCACAACAAAAATCTTTATCACCTGCAAGATGATGTATATGTAAGGTTCCTGCTTTATCTGCATAAGGCGGGAAGTCTTTTTCAGGGAAGAGACTTTTAAGTTTGCTGTTTATCTCAACAGAACCTGCAAGAATTGAAAAATATGCACATGTTTTTTCACCTTTCTTGACAAGATATGTTGTAGTGATACCAATCTCGTCAAGCTTAGGCGCATTATCGGTGAGAAAAGTCGTATACTCTGGATATTCACAGGAGAACGTTGACAGGTTAATATCTTTCGAAAGCTGAACGACGGAAAAATCCTTTTTACATAAAAGAATATCTTTTCTGTTATCGGGCGGCAAAGAATAATTCCTCGTATTCCTTCAATGCACTCTTATTTCGTTCGATTCTTTCTTTCGTAAGCGGCCTTGAAAGTTCAGAGATAAACCATCTGGCAGTCTTTTCATCAGAAATGACTATTCTATTGTTTATGGGTTTTATCGTACATTGTATTTTACGTCTCTGTATTGTCTTCATAGAATTTCCGTCCTTGCTCAACAATCTTTTAGATTTTCGTATTCATTATAATGTTTTAGAGACAATAATCAATAAAATTTACCTGATTTAATCGAACTTTATAAAAGTTTAACCCAGAATTTTTTTTTGAAGTTTCACTGTCTAAGGTTTATTTTTATGAAAAAATTATTTATTTTTATAAAAATAAAATTTATCCTTCAAAAATTCACCAAAACTTAATATAATATATATATGAAAAAACAGATTATAATATTTTCTTTTCTTTTTATTTTTTCTAATTTTTTTACCTTTGCTCAATTTGCAAACGGTGATTTAAGTTTCGGGTTTGGCAAGTTAACTTTCTCTTCACAAAATTCTTCTTTTTCCTCACAAGGTATAACCTCTCAAATTCAGTATGATTTTTTTCCGTTCGAAAAAAGAAAATTAGGATTTTCTTTTGGAATAGGAGGGGTTTTTCCAGTCTCAAATAATTTAAAAATACAAATTGAAAATATAAATCATAACTCTAGTTTAAATCGAGAAAACACATTCAATGCTGACTTTGGCTTTGTTTTCAAAGAGAAGTTAAATAAACTTTCTTTTCGAGAAAAAATATTATGCAGTTTTATAGCACCCCACGGGGAAACGTTGAAATGGATTGATGAGCGTGATTTAATTTTTTCTGGAGTTTTTTTTGCTCCAAAATTATCATTAGCAGCGTTTTACAGTGTGACTCCTCGTTTTTATGTTATGTCTAATTTTTCTTTTGCGTATGGATATGGTTCAATGAAAGCTTTTATAAATTATACTGAAAAAGATTCAAAAAGCAAAGATTTATATACAACTAATGAAAAATCAAACGTAAGCTTTGTAAACATTTCTATTGGAGTTGGCTTCTTTGGAAATTAGACAGCACTATTTTTATAGTGCTGCCTAATTTTAACTTATTCTTTGCCATACAATAACAGTTATATTTATAGGGCGGGTTTCATTTGAACCTTCCTCATCTGTATATCCAGAACCTTTTGTAGTTGTTCCTGAATATTCGTGCTTGTGTTTACCACCTTTTTCCGTTCGCCCGCTTATTGTTGATGCAGCGAGGGGTGGACCGTCTCCTATATTAGTAAAACCGTTACTCCAATACTCGTGCTGATGTTCTCCATCGAAAGTAGTTGTTCCTGAATAATCATGCGTATGTTCTCCAGCTCCATGCTTATGCTTTTGAATAGATTGAGGTTGCACTCCAGTCTCAAAAATTGATGCCATTCCACCGTTTAATCGGAAAAAGCTTCCTGCTATACCCTGGAAAAGTTCTGTAAGTTTTTGCCAGACTCCGCCAAAAAGCTCCGAAGGTTTTTTTGTATAAGGGAACTGTATATAACAAGCTCCTATAGGGAGAATACCAATAGTAATGCCTGTGACATGAAGGTTTTTTAGTACCGTATCGCCATTCGCGGTAAAATCCTTGCTAACGGTTAGGCTTCCCGTAATAGACAGTTGACCATCTCTTCCAACAATACTGTCCGTAATAATTGCTCCGTCAAAGACAGAATCTCCGCTTACGTTAAGTGTTCCCAAAGAAGAGTTCCCTCTGACCGTGAGTTGCCCGCAGTCCCTTCCTCCGTTAGAGTTCTTTCTGTCTATAATCAGGTCGCCCTTAAGGATAAGAGTTTCCGCCGGAGTCCCGTACACAGCATCCTGTGTCATCTGAGGATTCACCTGAAGGAAACTGTTGGAATCGTCAAAGATCTCGGTGTCGGGAAATTTGTTACGGACATTAAAGAAACCTTTTACCGTAGATGAAACAGCGGTCACTATAAAGTTCGAGAGTTTCAGGTCAAGATTCGTCTCACTTCTTTTCACGCCGTTTACGGTTACGGTATTTGTATAGAAGTGGAAGAAACTCATCGCTTCATATCGTTCCGGGTATGTAGCCTTGTCGTTCGCGACTTCAACAAAGTCACTTCCCATATAAAACTCTGGCATGTCGGTGTCAAGCCCCATCCAGAAGCTTTTTGAGTGAGCCTTTATGTAATTGTCTATTGTCAGAGTGTCGGAACGGTTTTTCTTTATAGTTTCCGTATATCTGAAAAATTCTTCGTCAGTCTCAGGGCTTGGCGCAAATCCTGAAATAACATGAGTGCCTTCTGCAAGCGAAATATTGTTGTATGAATAAATTTTCTCTCCGATAACAGCATTCGCCTGAAGTTTCGGAGTGCTTATAGCATTATCCTCAATTTTTGTCTCTTTTATCGCTCCGTCGCCAACTTTATCCGAAATTATAGAACCATTCAGCACGTCCTGAACGCTCGTTGCGAGAGCGACCGCCATTTTTCGGGAGGCGGCCCTGCTGACCTTATGATATGTCGCAACGGAATAATTATGAATTCCGCCCGCTGCGTCGTAAAAGACTTCTACGGTTTTGTTGAACGCATACACCTCAAACTGATATGCGGTATCGACAGGAGCGAAGCCGCCGAGCGACATGACGACAGCCTTGTTATCGTTGGTCGCGAGAACCCTGTTGTCTTCTTCTGTCTCATCGTGGTCGAGCAATCCCTGCGTTCCGTTCTGTGTCTCAAGAGGCATGGTCTGCGAATACTGAGACTCAGACTCCCTGTGTCCGAGCTTAAAAATCCCGTTTTCGACAAGCTTGTAAGCGGATTCCCTTGCATAAGGGTTTGTCTCAACGTCAGGGACATAGAAGATGTTCTCAGGGTCGTCATAACGTCTCACGCCCACGAGGTAATTGACGATTCCGTAACATGTGCTTCCGCTTGAAAGATATAAGGTGACGTTCCTGTTCGAGACTCTCGTGGAAATTTCAGGAGCGACAGGAATCCATGTCTTATATTCGGAATAGTCACAGTTTGTCAACGCTGACTGAGATGTTTTTCCGCTGGTAATGTTCACCGCTTTCACTCTTACGTTAAATTTGTCCAGCGTTAGAGTTCCGAGTTTCATACCGAGCGTTCCCGGTTTCTCTGGATAGCCGTCAACGGACCTGTCAAACTGATATGTCGCAGCTTTTGTCAGTATAACTTGCGTATTTCTGAGCGTGTTTTCATAAAAAGTTGAAACCTCGAACTGTACCGAACCATATACTTTTGTCGTATCACACGCCCATATCGCAGTAATTCCGTTTTCAGAAGCCTTAAAACTTATGCCTGCTGGCACTGGTGGAATCCATGTCCCGTATTCCAAAAGGGAATCTGCGGACATATACACATAATCAGTCCAGCCACTCTCAAGCCTGTTTCCTTCGGAGTCAAGATAAATACCTACGGCCTTTGCCCGGACTTTCCAGAAGTCCAGCTCTCCGTTATTGCTCTCCGTATCCCTTGTGCCGGACTGAAGTTTTTCAGGGAATCCCTCCCAGCTCCTGTTAAAGTAATACTCCGTCGAGTATGAGCCTTCTATCGTCGAAAGAGCGGTTTCAAGAGTTTCGTCTCGTTTTCTATACTTTGTGACCTCATATACGATGTGATCAACGTTGTTCACGCCTGAAATTGGAACTTCGCATCTCACCTGTATGCAGTCCTGCTGTACAGCCGCGACAAGATTTGTCGGCACGGGAATCTCATTGCCGAAGGTCTTGTCAATCTTCCCCTGGGCCAGCGTCGCAGAATCAGTAAGGATTTTTGCAAGGTCTGAAGTTTTTACGTTGTCGCTCAACGCAAAAGCGTCTTCCCCGCTTCTGTCAGGAACCGTCATATTATTCTGAAATGACGGCAATTCAGCTCCATAGTTGTAAAGTTTCTCGTTGTATTGGCAGAGCGTAAATTCATAGGTGCGTTTTGCGTCCGGTTTTATTTTGATTACACGGTATTTTGCCGTTATCTGTCCGACAATACCGAATCCCACCATATAACCTTCTTTTGGTCTGAACGCATAATAATCTCCGCTGTCCTGTAAGAATTCGCCTTTTGCTACAGGAGTGTCGAGAAGCACAAGGTTCGTGTCGCCCTTTATATTTTCAAACGTTTCCCCGTCAACAGATATTTTTCTTCCAGCTTCCGCGAGCCTAAGCGTGACGACCCTAGAAGAACCGTACTGCGCAGGCTGCATTACGATAACGCCCTGTTTGCATCTTTCCGAAACAGTTCCGTCTGATTTTTCGTACTCTTCGGTTTCTCCCGTGAATTTATAGGTGCTGTTTACAACAAAACCAAAAATCGAAAAATCATTTTCTATAAGTCTTGTTATGCGTCCGCCGTTGTCAGTTCCGATGAGCATAGTGTCATCCTGAACAAGAACAACGTCTCCGAGTCCTATGGAAGCTCCCTCAAGCCCCAGCTGCTTTGTCACGATTTCCCTGTTCAGAATTCTGTTTGCAAGAATGTAACGTCCCAGCGACCATTGCTGAATGTTATTCGTCACAAAATCTGTTTTGTATGACTCAATCGCTCCTCTCGGATGATACGAATCCTCTCCGTCAACCATGCAGTACAAATTGTTCTGATTATATCCGTCATTTTCATCGGAAAACGCTATCTGTAATCCAGACGGAAGCGGCTCAAATGAAATCGAGTAAGAAGATTTCAGTGTGTTCTGCTGATTTATAAGTGCCACAGGATATTTTTCAGGTTTGTCAGTTACGACTGTCAGCCTGTTCTTTCTGTCTCTTGTAATTACGGAACGCCCGGCCACCGCAATCTTCGCGAGCAGAGATTCAAGTTTTTCCTCACTGTAAATATAAGCGTTTGCGGCAAAATAAATATGAACCGGTTCTTTTGCCTCGTGCCAAACCTGCTTGCCGTCCTTGTCAAAATGGAATCCCGCTGATGAATACGTACTTCCGTCCTCTACGTCCTCCGCCCATAAATACCACTTTGCAAGAGCTGTCATGCTGAAATCTCCGCTGTTATCTTTCAGCTCATGGTTCTCGTCATAGAATTTTTGCTCATATCCGAGAGCGTCGTTTCCGAGATGCGGACCGATACCTGCAAGCAAGAACATTGACGCGACGTTGTTAGTGCAATAAGACAGGGCAGGAGATTCTTCCGGCAAAAAATAACGACCTTTATCATCAAGATTTGAGCTTATTCTGATTACGTCCTCGACAAGATTTTTTACAAAATCATTTCCGGCGGGCGCGGATTCGGCTTTCTTTCCGGCCTGCCTGAGTTCGTAAAACCTTTCTTTTGTTATTTCAGTTCCAGGCTTCCAGTTTCCGCTCTCATCTTTATAAGGCTCGTCATAATATTTTGTCACAGGGGTTACGGCTGTCGGCAGCCATTTATGCTGTTCCTTGTCATAATACGGCGCAAAAGACTGTGCTACGACAGAAAATTTTCTTATAGTATTGGAAAGCTGGTCCACATTATCCGTCTTCGCCGAAAGGGAAATCACGCACAGTTTTCTCATACGAGCTTCCTCAAGCGGACGCTTCTGCGAAATTATACTTCTCTTTTTAAGGAGGTCTCCGTCAATCATTTCAGACGTTAAGTACGTCCATACAAACGAATCATTGAAAGTGTATGCGGAGTGCTTGTCCGTAGATTTTGACTCGTCAATATAATTCGGTGAAATTCTTACGACTCGGATTTCGACGCTTTTGGAAGTGTTTGTCCCGTCAAAAAAGTAAGCGTTGTATTTTTTTGCGAGTATAGCTTCCGAATCAGAGGAATTACGCTCTGCCGCTGTCAGAAGATTCTGCCTTGCCCATTCAACCAAATCAACTTCCGTGACACATCGGATTTCATTAAGTCCTTCTTCATCGTCGTTTGTGCCACCAAGCGGTTCAAAATTAAATGCCTGTGCATTAAGCCACCCGTTGTTCAGGTCATTTTCTTTCAGGCCATGATTGCCGGAATGTGCGGAAATATCATTATGACGTGCCTCAGCTGTGTAAGGATGTGCTGAAAGAGTTCCTCCGTTCATGGTCGAAAATGAATGCCATCCGCGGAAATGTCCTTTTACGGCCTTACCGTTCTTTGTAATAGAAACTTCTTCGTAAGCTCCTTTTTCATAGTCGAACGTTGGTATAGGAATGTCTGTACCGCTCGATTCTCCGTCGGCAGGGGCATTGTCCGCTGAATACACTCGCCATTGAATCGCAGCCCATACAGGGATTCTTCTGTAATAAACATTGCTTTCGTCATCATCAGTCTCGCTTCTAGTCTTATAAAGCCCGCTGTTAAAATCAAGCTCGACCTTTACGGACTTCGGGTACTGCTCTGAGAAATGAACATGACAGTTTCTTAGTCCGTTTTTCAACCCCAAGCCTTTGTAAGTAACAGTCTTTTCTTTATCCAGATTTACCAAGTCGCCGTCCGCTATATAAAGAACGTTCGCCTTTACTTCTTCCTGAACTTTCGCATAAGGATAAACAGAACCATAATCCACAGCCTGCCCGTTCTGTCCCTGCTGCAAGATTTCAACTGTTATGTCGTTGTTTGCCCAAGTGCTTACAATATCTCCGTCATCCGAACCGCTCCCGGTAGATTCCGAAGTTCCATGAAGTCTTCCGTGGAAAATATTCTTAAGATTCTTGTTTCCGCTCCACGGCTGGTTATGGGCGAGGTACATATCGCCAAGCTTCAAGTCGGTTATGCGAAGAGGTGCATATCCAACAGCATAAAGACAATGAATTCTGTTTTCTTGTCCTCTGCTGCCTGTAATTTCGTTCCACGGAGAACCTATTATAAAAGGAACCGCAAGGTGTTTTCCGAGTACAAAAGGGTAGGCCTGATCGGTAAGAGGTTGATTCTGAGACCCTCTTACGTCCGGCAGTCCGTTTGAATTCAACCCCTCCGACGAAGAATGTTTTCTGTGCATCTCGTCATACGCAAGCCCGCCCGCAGCCATTCCGAGCGTGGCACCAAGTGCCGCCCCTACAACCAGTCCGACAATAGGACCTGCCGGAGGAAACGCACAGCCTATCAAAAAGCCTGCCATTGCCCCTGACAGCGCACCGGCGAACGCACCCGCGGCCCACATCACGCCCTGGGTGTGCTCCTGTATGAATGACTTTGCACCTCCGGCAGGTGTGATTATTACCTCAACAACGTCGTTTTCTGAAAGAGTATAATTAAGGAACTGTGTTTTTCCGTTAACACTTACGATGGCATTTGTTACAGAATCGTCATCCTCCACAGACGCATAATAAGTTGTGTCCGTATCAGGGTCATAGCACTCGACCATGACTCCTTCGTAAGACTTCCCGTCCGTATGTTTTCGTATCAGTTCTTCAAGTGTGTTTCCGCCGTTGACAGAAAATGTCTCAACTTTTCCGTCAAGGATATTCTTCATAAGCCTTACTGTCGCCATTTGTATGCTCTCCAGTTTTTTCTATGATAATCTTCAAGCGAAACGACCATAACGCCGCCCGTGTCCGCATGAATAAATTTTTCTTCGTCCAACATAACACCTATGTGAACCATGTTTCCCTGCCCGTCGTAAAAAACAATAAGACAGCTTTCAAATGGGAGATTTGTCACCTCAAGTTTTTCCCCCATTTCAGAAAGAACTTTTCCTGCAAGTTCTGTGAACGTCCGCTCTCCGCCTTTTTTATACCAAAGGTCCACAAGCTCGTGTCCGAATCTTTTTGACACCTCTATGGCAAGTCCGTAGCAATCAAAACCTTCCGACGCGTTTCGTCCGTGGCTCGTAAACCGAACTCCGAGAAGGTCGTCTATCCTAACCATTCGCGCTCACCGACGGAAGCTGGTCTTTGGTTGCCTTGTCGCGAGGCACATTAAGCTGCAATACATCTTTGAACACAAGATTAAGGTTCGCGGTGGTTCTGTCATAGCTTGCTGTCGGAAGTTTTGCCTTGAGATAATCAAGCGGGAAAAATTTGTATGTGACCTTTCCCTTGTCAGAAATTGCCTTTGCAAATGCGGCCATAACAGTGACCTCACACTGAAGCTCTATAGAACGAAGCATTTGTGTCACTCTGGAATCTATTGCCGAAAGTGTTATTGATGCCCTCCCCACAGTCTTGCCGTCCTCTTCAGGAGGAGTGAACGTGAACCGTGCTGGCAAATATCTTTTGCCTTTGTATTTCACGGGATTTGAATCGTCTATAACACGAAGATACATATTCTCCTGTTCAAGAGAGCCGTCATCCCATTTAATGTCAGGGTTGAATATTTCAAGCAGCACAGGAACATGTCCGTCCGTGTATTGCTTCCAGATTTCTTCCATTGCTACTGTTTGTATGTTCTTTTCGTTCATGCGTTATCTCCCGTAAAAAACTCTTCATAATCACCGATTCGGAGTGTATGCCGATTTCCGTCGGCGAATTTCTCAAAGAACAGGCGAACCGTAACGTCACCGTCAAACAAGTATGAGATTATGTTAATCTTCTCGTTGTCTACAAAGACCTCCCATGTGTCTGATGTGGGTTCAGATAGAGGTGTCAAGGTAAGCGTCACGTCAACAAAACCGTCCATCGGCGATATATGGTCGATAGCGGACTCATCCTCTGGAATGGTAAGCACGCCTGTGGCGTATGTTTCCCATGTCATTGATACCGACAAATCAGTGCCGCTTTTCGCACCTTCACTCATCGAGGTTATCACGTAGTATTCGTAGTCGGGGATGTCGTCAGCAGTGTATCTATCACGAGGGTTCTCTTTGTTGTTTTTCTGTTCCGCAAGATAACCTCGTTCCTCCTGAGAGTAGCCTTTCTGTCTGTTTGAGTTGATTAGTATTGCAGGAAATTTAAACGGGTTAACACCGTATCTATGTTGCCATTTATACCAAGAATAAAATCTTTCAATTTCTGTAAGTCCGTTTTCATCCCTTGACTCATCTGAGAATGAAAAATCCATGTGAACGGAAAACTTGTCCGGTGGATTTGCGCTCACGAGCCTTGATTTTTTCTGTCCACCGGCCTCTATAGTGTCCTGTACGGCAGCTCCATTACCCACCGTCACGGTGGTGGAGTCCCTTATAATTTTATTTACGTTCGTTGGCCATCCGATATACATATTGAAAATGGTAGCGTCAAAAAAAGATTCGCTTAAAAGTTGTTTTCTATGAATGATTTGATTTCAGTATATTGCTTACCCTCGGCAACCAAAGAACGAACTGTATCTTCTCGCCGGGCAATTTTCTCTAACATTTCCGGCTCAAGCTCATCACGATTAACTTTATTCGGAAGCCCAAGTGACTTATTGATAAGAACGGAATATGTGGAGTAGCTGTGACCGTGCATACGTTCATTTTCGCCTGTATCTTTAAGAGTATCAGTTAATGAACGGCGAATAAGTTTTCCCTGCATGCGGTATTCGCCATGCTTTCGAAGAGACGGAATAACTTCTTTTAGAACCCATTGCTGAAACCTAAAGGCTTTTTCTGTGTTGCTATAGAAAATCATCTCATAAAGAATTGCTTCATTTACAACTGCGACTTTCTGTTTTCCGCCAGTCGTCTCCAAAAGGGGGTACCGAATTGACACCCCCTCTGTCTTATCTCCAAACTTTCCGTGTTTTTCTTTTATACGAGATAAAACCTTACTTGAATTATCAAGTTTAAGGCAACGACAAACCTGACCAGCAAGAAACCACGGTTCACCGTGCTCATCAATAAATCCTCTTACTTCACCAAGTAAAGGATTTTCAAAAGACATAATTTGAATATTCTTCATAGAAACACCTCTGAATATAAGATAAGGGCCTACTCCCCGTCAGAGGACAGCTTTCAGCCGCATATCTATGGTGCCCTAGAAAAATAATTACCTTAAATCAAAAAAAAAGAGCGGAATAAAAATCCGCTCTTTATGTCTTAAGCCAGTACATGCCGTCCGTTCAATCTGTAATCTCTCGCCGCAAAAGCTTCGTCTCCTTTTGACGTGGCAATGAACTCCTGTATCTTGCTTTCAATCACAGCCTCATAGTTTATGGTATTCGTATCTTCGTCATAGCTTGATTTTTGCTGTGTGACTTTTATACCGGTTGACTTGTCGATTACCGAGAAGTTCACCGTAGGAGTTCCGTGTCCGCCCACAAGCGTCTGAGGTGTCTTTGTCGCGATAAGATAATCATCAGGATGAGTGGAGATAACGTTGCCGCTCGGAGTGATGATAGCGTCATTGACTTTTGTAGTCGTGAAGCTGTCATTTGCCGAGATTGCGTTCTTGTGACGAAGAGTATTCTCGTAATAAATCGCATCCTCACGAGCCTGCTTCAGCAAGTCTGTAAGGTCGTCCTTTATCCTGTTTAACCGCTCCCACTCATTTTCTTCCGTATCTTCTCCCTTGTCCCCGCTGAGCAGTCCGCTGAGGAACGAGGCTGCACCGCCTGCTGCTATAAGGGCAAGACCTCCCATAATCATTGCCCTGTCACCTGCGGAACCAATAATCATCTGTAATCCGGCTTCCGTCATCATAGTACCGAGATTAGAGGCGAGAGATGCGCCCAGAGCCTTAAAATTATCCTTTATGGCTTCCGAAGCGTTCTCATTTTCTGCCATAACTTTTCCCCAAGTGCTCATTGTGGAAGTTATGGCATCTGAGGCGAAATTCTCAAGAGCCCCTGCTATCTGTTTGCCAAGCTCCTGAAACTGTTTTCCGACTTCCGAAATACCGGAAGCCATTCTGACGGCAGCATTGTTTGCATTTTCAAAACCATTTTCAATTCCCGAAAGAGCATCCTTTGCTTCGTCAAAGTCGCCTGTGTCTACAGCAATATTAAGTTTGTTTCTCGCCTCGACACCTTCAGCGGATAATTCTGGATTACCGCTGGCATCTTCCACTGTGTACTTATCTTCAATTTCCTTTATAGCCGCGTTATAAAAATCGTCCAGATAAGTGTCAAAATCGTCATTCCCCCGACTCTTTGCAGCAAAAGCATTTTCTGCGAACGCTCCTGCAAAGTTTCCGAAGTTCATGCCGGACAGCCCAAGACGGTTCATTACGACCTGTTCACCGATAGAGTTTTCGTTTTGCGCGAACGCTCCGTTTTTGAGAGCACCCATAAGTCCTGGCGCGTAATCATTTCTCAGGAAACGGTCAGAAGCGTCAAGAGCCTTCGCGCGCTCGTCTCTCATACCAGAATCTTTGTAAGCCTCCAGTAGATTGGTAAACCCTTCTTTGAATGTCGCAAAAAATTCTGATTCTATTCTGACAAGTTCGTCAAAGTCATTTTCTTCAAGCGCACTCTGATATTTCTTTGCATATTCAGAATACGTTCCGTAAGTATCTTTCGTTGCGACGGCTGACTCTCCGTATTTTTCCTTGTACTCATCGTAACTCATGTTCACGTCTGCCGTCGCGAGATTTCCCATCTGTGTTGCGATAAACTTGTTAAGTTTTGAATCCTGCCTCTTTAACGGTTCAAAACCTACCGCACGAAGCAATGCCGTTTCCGTCGCTATTGACCCGCCTACAGATTCTGCCTGTCCCTTAAGTCCCGACTGTCGTATTGAGTTCGACTCCTCAAGCAAGGTTGAGGCCAACTCAAGGTTTTTTGTCAATTCTGCAAGCTGGGTTCTGTGACTGTCAAGCGTCCTCTCAAGCCCTGTACTGTCAAAGGAAAGTTTCTTTGCCGTCTCCACCTGAGCTTTCGTATATCCGTTCTCAAGGGTGATAGCCTGTTGAAGCTCCTTTATCGTCATTCCGAGACCTTTGCCATCGAACAAAGATTCATCGTTAAGAACAAATTCCTGTTTTTTGCTGTCATATTTTGTGGCGTATTGCGCGTCGCCGACTCTGAATACGTTGGATTCTCCGGCAAAAGCGTTGTTAAAGAACTCCTCATAACCTCGGTTGTGTTCCTTCATTGTAGACCAGTCTTCTCCCGTGAGTGCCGCAGTTTTAAGCCTGTCATACACTTCTGTCTGCTGTTTTGCGGCTTCCAGCATACCGCCTGACATGGCAGCAAGTTCTTTCGGGGACTTGCTGATACCCGAACCAAGAATGCGTTCGTCTACGACTTCTTTCATCTTGTAATTACCGTCTTTGCTTCCGAAATCTTTGTAAAACTCATCAATAAATTTCTTCTGATTTTCGGAGAGTTTTTTGCGGCTTTCCTTGCTGAAAGCCTCTGCAAGTCCCTGTAAGTCAGTTATCCCTTGCCATTTTCCGGTAGAGTAATATTCCTGTCTCCATTCCTCCCATGTCATCTTATTCTTTGTCGGGGCTCTTTTGTTTGCAAAATCCTCAAGCCTCTGATTCCCAAGTTCGGAAAGCCCGTCACGTTCATATCGGATTGTTCGCTCTTTCATCTCTCCTTTTACTGCAGACATAACATCATCTGTCATGTCTGTGAATGTTTTCTTCCAGTCAATCTGCCTTACGCCCTGTGCGTTCATGCCTCCATAACTGTACATCCCTGAAAGTCGTTCTGCCGAAACTCCCGCCTTTGAAAGCTCTTGTATACTACCACCGACAATCTGTCTTCTTTGCTGGAGAAGATAATCGTCCATAGCACCCTGCTTCGAGAATCTCCGAGCCTTAATCTGATGCGCGTCCATGCCTGTATTGTTTGCAAATATTCTCATCCAGAGAGGAATCCACTCTTTAGGTTTGGTCGAGCCCCTTATATTTTCACTATAGTCAGCCTTCTCAGCAGTGGATGTAATGACATCGAAAATATTCTCAAGGGAGCCTGCCTCACCTTTTGCCTCAGATGTGTTAAGCCCCCTCAATCTTTTCGCCTCAAGCTTGATGGTTGCGGCAGCTTTTATAATCATGTCTTGAGATTTTTTTACATCTGCTTTATAGCCCAATTCGTTTGAAAAAGTAATAATCCGCTGGACTGCATTATAAGCGTCCAAGGATGTCTGCCGACTGCCACCAAGTGCCTTAAGTGCCGTATAAGCTGTATTTGCGTTGGTATTAAGTCTTTTTCTGTTTTCTTCTTCATCCAACGATTCCGACGTTAAACCTACAGATTTTGTCGTAGCGAAACCAGACTGTCGAAACATTTCTATTTGGAGAGTTGTGGCATTTTTTGCGATTGCCATCATATTTTTATCAAAAATGCTCGCAATTTCGTCATAACGCTTCGAATATTCCTCATATTCTTTTTTTTCGTTTTCCTTCTGCTTTTCTTTATATTCATCGCTTTGTTTATAAAGATTCTCCCATTTCGTTGATTCAGTCATAAGAGATTTCGAGCTGCGGGCAATCTTATTATTTGACTCGGAAACTGTGTCTGCAAAATTCTGGACAACGGTAGTAAGTGTCGCAAAAGCATCTTTGGCCTCTTCCGGGTTCTTGTACTCTTTCGTCAGCATCTTGAAAAGAGCCGTCTCCGTCAGCATTGAGTTGAGTTCTTTCAGAGTTTCGTTAAGTTCTGCAAGCGGTTCATTTCCGTTAATGTCAAGGCCCGCAATTTTTGAGAAGCTTCCCGCCTGCATCATTCTCGCGACTTCCGATTCGATATAAGCTTCAGTTTCCTTCTTGTCAAAGCCTATATAATGCTCGATGCCTGTTTCTTTGTCGTATACAAACTCTTTGGTACGATTGTCCGTCGCCTGCGTCATATAAATTTGTTTCACACGTTCGGCAAGGGCGGCATAAACATCCTCTGAGACAAATTCTTTATCATTAAGCTTGTGGTCAAGACGGAATTTCTCGGTACGGCCTGCGCGAATCTCGTCTTCCCCGCGCCCAAAACTTCTCAGCACGTTTATTCGCTCTGCGAGAGCCTCCGCCTGCGGTTCGTTGTTGTCTGCAAGAGCCTGTCTGTATGCTTCTTTCAGTTGTTCAAGATAATTTTCCTGTCCGACGACCATATCGTGCCGCTGATTGACGGCCCATTGTTGCCCTATGCTCGCTTTCTGTTCCTGCCATGATTCTTTCATGCCGAGCCATGTGCGGGCAGCTGAGGTTCCGCCCGTGCGACCGGTATTCCAGAAATAATCCCCCCAATATGAGTTCGCGATAGCTTTTTTATCCTCGTAGTTTGTTATCTTTGCCGCACGGGTCTCGGCTCCTTTGTTGACAGCTCCGTGAAAAGTTCCCCCGGCACTCGTCATCCGTCTGAACGTCTCCTCGATAATCTCAGCAGAGACTTTCCCCTCAGATATCAAAGAACGAAGAGCTTGCTGGGTGACATTTCCCATACCCATGCCTTTCATCGTCTTCGCAACTTCCTCATAAATAGGAAGTCCGGCGTAGGCAAACTGTCTCATGTCAAGCATAGAAGCTTTTCCTATAGCCTGAATCTGGGCATAGTTGTTGGCGATACGTTTCATCTTTTCTTCATTTCCTCCAGAAACGTCGCCAATCATCTCAAGTGTTTTTTGGAGGTCAGAGGCATACACACCCGACTGTTTAAGAAGAATCGCCATTTCCGTAGTCTGCTCGATGCCGAAAGGAGACTTGACCGCATAGGACTTAATTCCCTCAAAAGTCTCTGCTGATTTAGTTCGTGAGCCGAATACTACCTCGAGGTTCGTCGAGAGTTTCTCAAGCCCTGCGTATGCGTCCAATGTCGATTTTCTGAAATCAAATATTGCCTTCGTGAGCGTACCGACGGCAACCGCCGCACTTCCCATCGCGACAGCCCCCATATTGAGGCCGAGTCCGCTCTTTGTAACCTTGTCAAAGCCGAAGGCCCGTGACAGCAAACCGCCAGAGATATTTCCGTTCTCATCTTTTCGTGCCTTGCCGAACGTGCGTCCGAACCATCCGTTCCCGCGTCCCCATGCCTCTCCGGTTCTTGCCGCCAGGCCTATGAGACCGCCACTGCCACGGAATCTTGTCCCCATGTGTATAAGGTTCATTGCCATTCCTGCGCGAGGTCCGCCCTTTATTGACGAATATCCGAACCCTTCCGCAGCATTTTTTTCTAGTTGTTTGTAATATTTGGTCTTTGCCTGTTCCGTCTTTGATTTTGCATTGCGAAGCTCGTTTGCTCCCTGAATCTCCTCTGCGCGGAGCTGTTGATCGAGTTTCTTTTGTTCAATCCCCTGCTTTCGAAGGTCAGCATCTCTATCTCTTTCTTTGGAGCGTCTATCTGATTCTGCTTGTTTTCGCGCTTCACTTCTGTCAAATTGTTCCTGCTGTTGCGCAAGCTTTTTAAGCTCAACCTCTTTTGCATCAGCAATTTTCCTTTCCTTGAGGGCAAGCTCTTCGGCGGCTTTTGCGCTGTCTTCCGCAGCCTTCGCCTTACGAGTTTCGGCCTCAAGCAATTTTCTTTTTTCTTCGAGTATCCGCGCGTCAAGGTCCTTGTCCTTTTGTTCCAGAATTTTCGGCATATTTGCCTCTTTAAAATTCTGCTTCCGGGATTCGTTCTCTGCCTCTGCTTTTCTTGTATTCGCGTTCTTTGCGGCAATATCTATGCTTTTTCTTGTTTTTGAGCCAATCTGAGATTCAAAAGTTTTAATCTGTGCTGAAACATCTTTAAGAGATTTCGCCAACTCACTGTTGCTGAGATTTATCTTTTCGAATTCGCCGAGTTTTTTCGTAACCTCGGAAAGAAAACCAAGAGTTCTCTCAAGTTCTTTGCTTATACCTTTGAACGCCTGCTCCGCATTTCCTTCAACATTGATACCGATGTTTCCGTCTATATCTTCAGCCATAATTATGCCTCTTTAGCTTTTTCCTTGAGCGCGTAAGCCTCGTCCTCCGCCCAAGACTTGATTTTGAATATAAGATGCTTCTCCTGCACGGTGAGGCTTACGAGGAAACACTCGCAGTAATCCGTAAGGACGCGGGGCGTGAGCACGACGTTTCCGTTGAAGTCCCTCTGGCACGTCCTCCAAATGTCAAGAAAAGTGAGCCACAGCCATGCGAACCGAGGGGGAAAAGAAGGCTCTACAAATTTAGACCAGTTCTTGTCTCCGCCGATTCTTGATACAAAATCCGCTTCGGTCTTCATGCCGAACGAATCCATAAATTTTTTCTTCTTGTCCGAGTTTCTCACCCATTCCGTCTTCGAAATTTCCTTCCCCTTCTTCATAATCTTTTTCTCAGTCGGATAAGGTGAGTTCATAAAGAAATAGTGCCGGACGAACCTTTCAAATTCTATTTCTTCGCCATAAAAGCCGACGCTTTGCGGCTGAACCTAAGAATCTCGTTTGCAATAGGGTACGAGTTGTACATTATTGAGTACACGGCAGGCGGAGTGTAAGTGAGCGGTTTTCCGTTGACCATAGGGACAACGCCGTCAGCTCCGCGGAGCCCTTTGACAAGTTTTGACACTGCAGAAGCGAGTGCCTTGCGAGTTTCCTCGTTCTTTTTTGCAGTTTCCTTAATATCCTCTACCTTGCCAATGTCCTTGTCATACTGCGCAAGAGCTTCCGCAGCTTCATTCGACTCCGAACCGATTACAAGGAACTCAATGCCAAGTTTTCCTCCGCCAACGACAGGCTCGAACCATACGCCATTCTCAGAGTTCTCTTTCGTGAAGAAATCTGCAATATCAACAACTGTTTTCTTTCCGTTCTCTTCATTCAATGTTTCTTTTTCTGCCATATAAAGCTCCCTAAATAAAAAAAAATCCGTGCCCATAAACACAGGACACGGACATATATTAGGACAATAAAAATCCTAGCTTAAACCTACGGCTCTGGAGTCACAGGGGTGTCATTGCCGCCAGATGACGTGCCAGGAATTGTGTAGCTCTTATAGAACTCGAATTCATTCCATGTCACGGTCACGCCGACAATCTGCTCAGCGGCAGCTTGCTCTACAGGAACCTTGAGAGTGAGCATTCCATAATTCTCGCTGTCCTCAATGCCTCCGTAGATAAGATTTGCCTCAGCCGGTGTAACGGAAATCTCTCCCGTAGATTCGTCTTTGCTCTCGACCCCGACCACAATTCCTTCAGTACCGTAAATTTCTGAAGTCTTGTCCTCTCCGTCAACGGCAACAACAACCTTAATTCCGTTTTTGTTCGTACCCTCGTCGTAAACGGAAATGTCATTTGCCTCGACCATTACGTTAGGGACAAGGTTGACTGCGTTAATCACACCCTTCGCCGTATCCCCGTCAGCCACGATTTCCGAAAGCTCTCCGTTCACGATTCTCGGAAGGATAATTCGGAGCACTCGGCAGGCACGCTCATTGAATGACTGCCACGGGAGAGAAACGTCATAAGTATCCTCGCCGTTCCCGCTCACGCTGTTCTCAGTGTGTTTTGCCTCGAAAATCTGGAAGAGATACAAGGCAGTAGGATCTTCGAGCTTGTCCTGAAAACAGAACATAAGCTCAATGGTTTCGTCCGCGATAGCATCGTTGAAAAGCTCTTTTGACCCATCCTTGTCATTTACAAGATACGTTTTCAAATCGCCTGTAATATCGAGCTTGAGCGGTGGCACGCTGATTGCGTTCGGAACAAAAATTGCGTATTTAGGAGTGAGCCCGTTGTCAAGCGAGAACGAAAGGGACTGGGCATACTGAATCTTTCGGCCGTTGATATAAAGGAATCCTTCGCGAGCGGTGAACTGCATCGTGTCGGTCGCCTTTTCAGGAATTGACGCAAAAAACTCGTGAGACTCAAGTTTCTCCCATTCAGCGTCAGTCCATGTCGTGCTGGCGTTTCCAGTATCAAGAACACATTTGAACCACGCTTTTTTCGACACATTGAACACAACGTCATTAAGCTTGTAGTCCTCGATAGTGTTGTCCCAGTCGCCACGGTTGTTTAACTTTTCAGAATTCTGAACTGAAGCGAGGCGGCCTTCAAGCTCATAGGAAACCTCACGGTCATCAAAGATTTTAGGATTGTTCGTTCCCATTACGCCGAAAGATCCCGTGATGATGGAGTTGATTTCAACAGAGAGCTGCAACGTGTTAAGAGAACAGTGACAGAATTCCTGCCACAAGTCTTCATTTTTCTGTCCGCCATACTTGCGAAGAATCGAATACTTGACGTTGTTCGTCTCGCTGTTAAGTTCGTGGACAATAAAGCCTGCACCGTTATCCTTGCAAACGACAAGTCCCTGTTTGTTAATATCCTCGCCTTCCTCCACAGGGCCTGTATAAATAAGCTTCTTTCCACCCTTTGCGGTGTTGCCTGTCGCACACTTCGTTACGAAGTAGCCGTCCTGATAAATGTTTTTGTCTTTGTTCGACGGAGAGTTCGTGTCGCTCTTCCACCTCTTCCATTCACCGCGGAATACGGCTTCAAGCATGTCATCAAATGTCTCCGGCGAGAGCTCAAAGTTAATGTCACCGCTCGAAGATGACGTTCCTTTTCTCGGAGCAGACCTTGTTCTTCCATGCTTTAATTCATTTGACTCAATATTCTCGGTTGTCCCTGTGATTGAGTCGCCGGTTCTTCGCGCAAGATAAGGAAAACGGAACACCCCGTCCTTTCTTTTGATTTTACCGATACTGCTTCCGCTTTCTGTCACCTCTCGCGAGATGATGAGGTCGCTGTCGGCACCTGTCTTAAGATTAAATGTTGGATTCTCAATTGCCATACGATAGTCCTTTTATTAATTATCCAAATCTGCCTGAACCATGACGGTGACAGGCACGGAATAAAAATCTTCGTACAACCGTGCGGAAGAACGGTATGCCGTCTGCAAAACTCTTATTCCGTCAAATATATCACCACGCTTGAACCTGCCAGCAATGAAATCGAAGGCTTCGTCAATGTCGTAAGTGCCCTTATCTTTCGGGCTGTTGATATTTATCTGCAGCCCGAACGTCCATCTGTTCCGTCCTGTCGTACCGAGCTCTTTTTGTATCGGCTGCGCATGAAGCGGAAATATTTCAAACCAGAGGTTGTCCTCCGGCCTTATATCCGTAAGGTTAGGTTCGATAACGACAGATGTGACACATTTTTCTCCGTCAAAATCTGTTATCACATCGAGGAATCTTTGTCTTATCTTTTGCCAAATGTAAGTATCCGTCATTAATAGTCTCCCGCCTTTTCAAATACTTGCCCAATAGCATTGACATCTCTGTTGCTGAGGTGCCTTTTCGGGATCCCATTCTGAGTCATTATTTTCATCAGCTTCTTCATCTGTTCCTTTGATGGAGTCCTTTTTGTAACTTCTTCTCCTTTTTGCTCAAACATTAGCCATTTTCTGAAATCGTCGTTCGTCATTGAAGCCATCTCCGCTTCTGTTATCCGCAGCATTCCATAAGGAGCCTGCACGGAATACCCATTCTGAATACCGTGAAAACGGAAACGGCCTTCTTTTATGGTTTCTGAATTTTTCCTTGTATATGTTCCATACTCAAGCATTGCAAAACGAGGATGGTCATTCTCCACCCTTATATTTCGTATTCGCCGAGTTCTTTTTTCAAAATTCGCAGCTCCCTTAAACAGTTTGTCAATTATTGCAGTCTTTATTTCCCATACAGCATACTGATTGTCAAAATTCGCCTTCGTATCTATGAAATGACTCAAACCAATTTCTGCCGCAGACAATTCTTTTCCCCAATATTTGATTTTCCACTGTTTCCACACAGAATCTGTGTCAGGGGTGTGCCCATAATATTTTTCATCTATAGGCGTTCGTGAGACGACTCGATTGAAAAACAACGCTGTTTTTATTACTGCCCAGTTATTAAACTCCCTGACAGATAAAAGCGCGGATTCGGCTACTACGGAAACCACATTCTCAACCAGCCGCTGACCGATTATTGTAGCAATCTTCTTTTTTTCCGTGCCTTTTGCCTTATGAGTTGTTGAAGAGCGGTCAAAATGCCTTACCTTTATATTGAAAGTCACACCCATTACGCTTTCCTGCCTTGTATCACGTAGGTTACGATATAGTTTCCGGTAGGATTGACCGGACGTGAATGAATAACGTTGTAATCAACGCCCGCATAACGGATTCTGTCCTGCGCCTCTGTAGGCTCCTCCGTAAAGCGTGCGACAAACTTCACATCCCCGGCCTTGACTATACCGTCACTCTGAGCAATGGCCTCTTCCGAGTAACTCGTCATCACAGCCCTTGCGTCGCTTGACACTTCCCGATATGTTTTCACAGTTTTCCCTGTAGAAGCGTCAACCGTCTTATCTCCTTTAAGAAGAATCGCGGACTGACCATTTGAGAACTCGTCTATAAGAGAATCTGCAATCGAGCGAAGAGCTGCGTAATCCATTTTTTTATATCCTTCCGCCGAGCAAATCTGTATGAATTGCCCGTTTTATACGGCTGTAATCATTTTTTGTCTTGTAAAAACCTGCGAGAAGGGAATCGAGAATCGTGAATCTCGATATATGTTTCCCGGAGGCTGAATCAGCCTCAGAGTAATACTCAACTTCAAGAACATCGACTTTCTGTTTTTTTACGGTGCCGGATGCGTCTTTTATGTCAAAGAGCGATGAGACAGTGGTGGCGATAAATCCAGCTTCGCATACAGCCTGCTTGAGTTCATCAGGAATCCCCAACACCTCATCGCCGTCCTTATCAAAAAGCTCTACCCGCGGAAAACATAATGCCTGCCGTCTGTGATACTTTTTCTGTCCCTTCCAACCTATCCGGGAGTAGGTACGGTCAATATAGCGAGTCGCGTTTATAAGATATGCCTTGCGTTCGTCTTCAGGCTTCTCTGCCCAGACCAAACGTCCAGTATCTCTCATATAAGCGTCCGCATACTCAAGGCTGACGTAGCAGTTCGCGTCAGGCACACATGAGCCATCCTCGACAACAAGAGAAACTTTGCTTTCTTCTTTTACTTCGTCAGCCATAAATAATCCTTATTCATCACGGAGCGGCTTCTTCTGTCCTTTTGATGCAGAAGGCTTCTCCTGCTTATCTTCTTTCTTGTCAGAAACTCCAGCCTTACTCTCTGGCTTAGAAACCTCTTTTTTCACATCCTTGGAAGGCTCTGTGTCCTTAGAAGGCTTGTCCTCCGTTTTTTTCCATCCGTTGTCCATAGCGGCTTTTACGCCCTCCTCTGGAACCATCGCCTCAGTTTTGCCTCCAGCGACCTCTGGAAAATCACGCCACATTTTTACGAGTGCCATCAGCACCTCCTGTCAGAATCAGACCGCCCAATCAAAAGAAAGGGCGGCATATTTTTTTTAGCCGAGCAAGAGGGCAATCCAGGCTGGGTTGACAGCCTTTACGCCCCATACTGCTGAGACCTGATACTGAACGACACGCTGACCTTTTACAAGGGCAATCTCAAAAGTGATGCCAGAGTAAGGGTCTGTGACAAGGGTACGCTCCATCATGTCACCCTCAACAGGAGCTTTTGGAGGACGTACTGCAAGAGCGATAGCTGACTTATGATAAGCCACAGAAGGTGTGTAGCTGTTGCCGATTGTCATTGCTACGCCGTCTGCGAGAGCCTTGCGCAAGCCCGGCTCGCCGATTGTGACTTTTGTTGTTGTTGTCGCATTGTCAGAGTTGACGACATACTTATTGCTGTCACCTGCGAATGTAACGATGTCACCTGCAAGGACTGAGCCTGTACCTGTGTCAACGGCAATATCCTGTGCGCCTGCTGCAAGGGATTCAGAAAGGTTTGTGACATAACCTGAGCCCTCACCCTTTGTGTGCTCTGTGAGCTGTGCAGAAGAGCGGACATTGAAGCCGTATGTAGGCATGATGATTCCCTGTCGGAGCATAGCGTCAGAGCCAGCTTCGTTGACCTTGATCATGTTTGCCTGATTTGTAAGGAGGCTTGTCTCTGCCTCTGGAGAGAGGGCAATAGAGCGGCCGACTTTCGGACATTTGTTTGCATCCAAAATACCCTTCATCTGAGCCATATCGCCCATTTTTGTTCCGTCCGCAAACGGAGCTGTACCAGCTGTTCCGTAAGCACGCGAAGCTGCACGAACCGCCTCTTTTGCTACAGTTTCCTCAATTACGTCACGAATCTGGTTAAAGGCATCTGCAAACTGCTGTGCCTTTACGGTTCCCCACGCGCCAGAATTCATAACAGCCTTCTGGTCCTCTCCCTTCCAGTCGATTGGAACTGTCTTAGAGTAGGTGAGTTCCATGTTGAGAAAGTCAACGTCGGATCCCGCCTCGTTAGGAAAATTGAATCCGACAGGAGTGTCAATCATCTTTCCCGCTTTGCCGATAGGAACCTTGATGATATCCCCCACAGCAGCTTCCTCAGCTCCTGTGTTAGTGTTTACCGAATTGATGAAACAGAAAGGCGAATAACCGCTTTCTCTCAAGCCAAGCATGTAATCACGGCGAATTTTGTTCAAATTTGAATTAGATGGCATACATCTTCTCCTGTTTAGTTTTATAGCTAAATAATCTGTCCACCCTCAATATCAAAGTCCATACGGGCCTGTGGGGACAGGGCATCATACTCAGCCTGTGTCAATTTCTTGCCATTTCCAGCACCTGTCGCAGCAGAGCCTTCCGCGCCTCCACCACTCAAGCCTGATTTCAGCAAGTTCTTGCCTACATCTGTGTCAAGGAACTTATTAAGTGCCTGACGCATATCCAATGAATCTTTGTTCACAAGAGTCTCGCTTCCATCTGGCATTCTGAGACGTGAGAATTTCTCGCCGTGCTCACCGATGATAAAAGCTTGAGCCAATTCACGACCGCCGCCGAGCCACTGTTTATCCGCGGCAACTTCATTAAATTTCGCAAGGACATCCCTCTCAAGAACGCCTGCGTTAAGAATCTTAATAGCCTCATCTTTTTCTGCAAGCTGTTTATTGAGCTCCGAAAGGCTTTTAGCGTACTTTTCCTCAAGCTCTTTCTGTGAATTCTCAAAAGCTTTTTTTAGTTCTTCCGGCTGGTTCTCTGCAAGTTTTTGCTCCAGTGTCTTCATCTTTGATGAGGTCTCATCATAACTGCCCTGCAAATCTGAAAGCTCCTTTGAAAGAGCCTCTTTCTCCTCTTTCATCTTTGCGGTATTGATTTTCAATCCTGTGACAGAATCCTCATGGAATCCAACGACCGTCTTTTTGAAGTCGCCCCATTTTGTATCATCAAAGCCTTCTGGTTTGAATGAATCCAATTTCTGTGTAAATTCAGCCAATAGTTGCTCGTCTGTGTTTGGTGTTGCACTCATAATTCGCTCCTGCAAACTGTATATAAATCGAACCTCCTCGTCTGAGGGAGAAACATCCGTTTCTTACGTTCTGCTCTGAGAGTAATCCAGAAAAAAAAAGAACTTAAATCAAAATCAAAAAAAATGTCAAGTGGCAATTTTCGGAATTTCATCAAGACTCAGAAAAATCTTCTGCCGCCTCTCAAGTGCCCTGTTGAACTCCCTGCTCGCACCCGTGCTTAACTCCCACCCCGGAAGCATAAATACCGCATCACATGCTTCCTGCATCGTGGCTGTAATATCCATATAATCGTTATAAGAAAACTCCGGGTAAGAATTAAGCAACGCCGGATTCATAGGGCTGTGGCCGAGCTTCGCAATCTTCTTTTCAGCCTTCCTGAATTTCCGTTTATATCCATGCTCCCCGGAAATTCTTCCTGCAATATAAATTCTCATTGCTTTTCCGCCTTCGGAGTTTCTTTTTTATCTTCCGTCGCCTGCTCAAACTGATGATGCGCAAGAACGCATTTTTTCGCGCGTTCCTGCCATTCGCGGATTCTGTTCATGCAGAACACCGCCTCCTGTCCAAGAGCGTTTCCATGACGCTTTAGAAAAAAATCAACCAAAGCCACCGACCACGAAAACTGAGTTTTCTGTGCGAAATTTGCGGAAACTTTGCAAAAAAGCGTCAAAAAACATCTGCGGGCCATAAAAAATAAATATCTCATACCAAACCCTCCATTTTTTTTATTTCAATAACACAGTGCGGATTCCCCTTCTCGTACCGGTCATATATATGCTTCTCAGGGATTACACGCCAGTTGTCGTCGAGAAGAACCCCGGCATCAACAAGAGTGTCAAGGATCGAAGATAACTGGTTGTCGCTGTCGCGTCTTTTCATGTCTCCGTGAAAAAAAGTTACGCCCATGTTTACCGGAATGTCTTCGGGAATACGGGTCAGTTTTTTTTGAAGAATCAGGAGATGAAGTTCTGCCACAACTGAATCATGCCATTTCATATATCTTTGATTCGGGAAGCTTCTTCCGCTTTTTGTGTTTATGCGGCTGTTTTTCTTTGACGGAACTTCTCCTTGTAAAGTGATTGTCATGCCGGAAGTTTATGACAAGGAAAAAAAAGACTTAAATTAACTACATTTGTTATTGATTGATTAACTGTTGTTAATTATTATAAACATATTGGAACTTACCACTCCAACATATAAATATGCGGGAAATCAGAAGTCTTAATATTAGAGGTTTTGTCGGTTGGTTGCATATTTCCAGCCGCGGCGTGGTGGCCAAGCAAAACCCTTAACATTAAGGCTTTTGTTTTTTTTAGCGGTGACAGTTCCAACAAAAAAAATTGCCCATAATTTATAGGAGGATTTTTATGGAAAAACTTGAATTACTTACAAAACAGGAAATTCTTGGAAAAGAATTCGTAGCCTACGGTACAGTTGAAAATCCTTTATTTCTTGCAAAGGACGTGGCTAAATGGATTGAACATTCAGATGTTCATAAAATGGTTCAATCCGTAGATGAAGACGAAAAGGTGCGGAATAATGTTCCGACCCTTGGCGGAGTACAAGAAAGCTGGTTTCTCACTGAAAACGGTCTCTATGAAGTCCTTATGCTTTCACGTAAACCTATCGCAAAACAGTTCAAGAAAGAAGTCAAAAATTTGCTTCACAATCTTCGTCTCAACAAAGTTACAATTATTTCCACAAAATCACAGCAGGAACTGGATAACGAAACTGACAGAAACAAGATTGCAAAAGCCAATATCTACCTTGAGCTTGCAAAACAATATGAGTCATATCCTAATTATAAACAAATCCTAAACGCCTATGCGACGAAAGAACTTTCCGGAAAATTCGTTCTTCCTTTGCCGGAAGCAAACGATGAGGAATTTACTGCCACGGAAGCCGGAGAAAAGCTCGGCGTATCAAAAAATGTAATCGGCAAACTTGCAAACCGACTTGGAATCAAGGTTGACGGCAAATTCGGCCACTGGCATCTTGACAAATCCCCGTACTCAAGCAAAGAAGTCAGAACTTTTCGTTATACACAGAAAGCCATCGACTTTCTGAAAGCTGAGCTTGAGAAGGAGCGTACTTGATGACCGAGAAAGAATACGAGGCTCTGGAACGGTTTTCCATAATGACCGTTGACGGCAAAACCGACGACATAACGGCACTGAAATATGTGCAGCAAATATATGGCAGAGAAATTGCCGTCAAAATATGGCAGCAATACTGCAACTGAAGTTAAGCCTGCCGTTAATCCGCTGTAAACTCATTTCAAATGAAAAAAGCTGAAAATGACACTCTTAAAAAACTTCTCCGACACTATATAGACCTCGAATATTACGCCAATGGCGTTGACGAGGATATGCAGATTCTTCTTGAGGAACTCGGAAGCGAATGTGACAGGCTCATTGACTCTCAGAACTCGTACAGTACAAAAGACACATACAGTTTTGTTTACAGGGCAATAAAAGAAAAGGTCGAGTCATTTGAGAAAAAACTTGAAGAACGGATGGAGAAAGAGGCGGAGAACATTAAAAACAAGGAATCCGAATTTCTTTCAGTCATTTATGGTACAGCAATAACGATTGGAACAATCGCCCTTGCAAAAATTCTCTTTGCTCCTATGGACGGCAGGGATACGCTTAAATCTTTCGTTGAGAGAACAAAAAAGAACATACTAAGAACCTATGACACCGCATTGCGGTCCGGGTATCTTTTCGGGAAATCCTCATCTGACGTAAAGAATCAGACAAAAACATCAATGACGCAAATCTCGCGCGGTATGGGAAGCGCAATAAAAACAGCGATACCGTCATTCGCAAAGACAACGGATAAAATCATATTCTTAGAAAATAATCTGGAGGTCGTGTGGTGCGCGACTCTTGACGGACGTACATGCCTCACTTGCGGGGCTTTACATGGGAAACATTTCACTTCCGTTTCGGCTGCCCCTGCAAATCCTCTTCACAATCTTTGCAGATGTATACTACTCCCGTCCAAACTTGCCCCTAAAAATATGCCTACTTATGAAGAATATATAGACAGTCTCTCTGACGACGAACAGCTTCATATACTCGGACGGAGCAGGTATGAATGGCACAAGCAGGGCGTTCATCTTGAACAGTTCGTCAACAACGGGAAAAAGTTGACCGTTGAAGAAATTGACAAAAAACTTAAAGAAGCTGTCATGGAATGATAAATTTAGGGCAAGTTATCAAGTCGCCGTTAATACCCCAAGCTTAACAGCGGAAGAACGGCAATCCTTAATGCGAGACGCAATTGACAGGGCAAAAGACGCTGGCGTAGAATTAACTATAACTGATACTATAAGGAGAATTTTGTATGGTTTCTGACACCTTAAAAAAAACAAAAAGATACTAAACTGTTTGAAAAAGCCTTAACAGACTGCCTTGAAAAAGGCTCAACAGACGAAATCTGCCCTTACTGCAAAACAAAATTGTACAAGGATTCTGACACAAACAGTTTTAACATACGCTGCCATACGGAAAATTGTTTTTCTTATGCCGTTCGGGGTATCTGACAAACCTTCGTTACAGGAGCTTATATGACAAAAGACACATCTCATCCTCTAAAAGTCTATTTACCAGACGGAATTCACACATATTACGGCTATGATGAAAAACCAAACGTGGCAACGGGGAAGGCATTATGTTTCTGCACAGAGGGGGGGGGCACGGTACATACCTTTAACAACTAAAAAGAAACATGAGCATGTCCTGAACCTAAAAGTTAACAGTGCGACATTATACTTGATTGAAGGTGATTTAAGTTTCAAGGTTTCTGTATCAAAAACTCAGGATTCTCCTAATTATTCATTAGTCAGATTTGAATCTAACACATACGAAAGGGTTTATATAAATCATTGGGGAGACGACACTATCTACCCCTCAAATTCTTTAAATTTATTTTGGTGTGTAAGAAATCTTGACGGCACCTTCCAATATTTCATTGAACCTAATATTACATACGCTCTCGTTTACCAAAGCAAAGGCAGAGAGCTTATCCCTCTTGAGCTCTATTTTTTATACAAATCTGAAAGTGGTGTTCTTCAAAGCCAACCCCAGGACGGCTTTTCATACTATGAAGGCGGAACCTTTTACAAATATTTGTAAAAACTTTCAGAATCCCCTTGCTTCAGCTGGGGGGGGCTTCAAGGAGATAGGTAGGATTTAAAAAAAAGACTGTCGATAGCTTTAAAATGTCCAATAATTGGGGCACACTTCACTTTTCGACAATCTTTTTTTTGTTCATAATGCAACATTCCTATTGCACGTCCTCAATCGCAAGCTCTGCCGTAACATTACAGTTATGAACGATTACCAAAGCCGAGATAGGGTAGGTCTGCAAAAGCTCGTTGAACAGTTCCTTTGTCTCGGCAAGGTTTCCCGCAAAGGGTTTTCCTGTCGCCTCGTCCAGAACGTACACATAAGACGTAGTTCCATTTTTTCTAAGAATAGAGTACATGGCTATTCCTCCGTTAATTGTTTTAACAAAGAATAACGCCAAAAAAGTATCAGCTTAATTTGGCATGTGAAACAAGGCACACAAAATTCCGTTACTCATCAACCCTTCTTCTGACCGAACACCCTCTCAACTTCTTTCTTGGCCATTTTCACATCCTGCGTGAATAAATCAGTTCCTTTCTCCCGCAAAAACAGCTGAAGATTCAACACGTCCGTGAATGTGTACAAGGTGCAAATGTAGTTCTCTGAGACTTTTTCATAACAATGATATTTTTTCATTGCCTTATTATAGACCTTTGAATCTTGAAACTTAAAAACGCTTTGTGATTTAAGCTAAATTTTTATTCGTTCCATACTCCTTCTTGTGGAAAGCGTTATCCACTAAACACATCATTGAGAGCATAAGAAGCCTTTATTTTGATGATTTGCTGTCAGATTTTTTCTCAATGGGTCTGATTCGGAGTAACGCCCGACAAGTCATCAAGATAAAGGTTTTTTATCGCTCAAAGGAGTATACATGAAAAAAGAATTATCTACAGAAAATTTTATGACAACAAAAGAGGTCGCAAAAGCTTTAGGAGTAAAAAAAGTATTCCGTCATCCGTGTCGCAAAGAAGTGTCTGCCAAACAAAAAGTTTGAGCATGGGAAAACAGCCTTTTATTCAGAGCCAGAAGTTACGGTTATGCTTGACCATATAAAGCACAGCAATAACCGAACTGACTTAACTCCCACAACTGGTTGTGGGAGTCTCACAACCTCTCTTGAGCTTGATTTGCAGTTACAAAAAGCTTATGCCCTGTCAGAAAATCAAGCAAACCAAGGGCGGGAAAGTTTGGTTGTGAAAAAGTCTGTAACACAGGCTAATCACAAGGTCACAACGAAAGAATTGGCTGAAATGCTAGGTGTAACAACAAGAATCATACAGATAACAGTTAAAGAACTTGCGAAAAAAAATTCGCGACTTTTTGAGCATATTGAAAGTAATTCACAAGGTGGATATTTATTCAACGAAGCACAGGCAACATCTATTAAGATTGAATTACAAAATCACACAAAGATAGCGAAAAATGGTTTTAATACGCTGACAATCGCAAATGACCTTGAAATGCTTGAAATACAACGTAGATTATCGGAATATCAAACAAGACGAATTGCAGAATTGCAGCTTCAAAACGACAATCTTAAAATTAAACTTGACGAATCAAAAGAATGGTACTCGATAAAACGCATGGAGAAACTGAACAAGGGGCAGCACTTTGACTGGAGATTGCTCAAAAAGGAATCCGAGCGAATGGGAGTTGAAATAAAAGAAGTGTTCGACGCGAACTACGGCAAAGTGAACGCCTATCACATTTCGGTTTGGGAATCTCTGTTCTTTGACGCATTAAATTACGGAGACTAAAAAAAACAACCTCGGACGCTTCTATCCGAGGTTGAACAAAAAAATTATTTCTTCTTAGGTTTCAGAACGTCAAATGTCTTGATTCCACCCTTACCTTTGATTGCGTACCGAATCCCACCTGCTATCGGCATAAAACCGATTCTGGAAGCTTCCTGAATGATACTCCTACGTTTCCCATCTTTCTTTTTTTGACATAGAATCACCCCACGTTTTTTAGTTTTTTGTTTTTCTCTGCAAGCCTGAGCTTGAAGGCCTCGTAAATCTCCTGCGCAGAGTTGCCCGCAAGATTTTCCTGGTCAATAAGGAAAATGAAGTCGTCATAATTCATGTCTGGGTCAATAAGTTCCTGCTGCTGAAGAATGTAGAATACACAGTACAATGGGAACTTGCCCTGACCAGAGATATTTGCAATAGAGTTGATGATGTTAGGGTCGAGGCTCATTGTCTCGTAATCGTAGTTAAGATGAATCTCAACCGGACCGTCATAGCCATTCCACTCTTCATACCACCTTACAATCTGTGACAATTTCTCGCTCACGTTCCTTGCAAGAGTCGCGAGCTTAGCGTTCTCTCCCGAACGATGCACATAAGCCGATTCTGCCGTCTCAGAAGTCTTTTTATCAGGAGCTATGTTTTTCATAAACAAGCCCGCAATCTGCGACTCAATCTTATCTATGGCTTTCTCGCAATGGACGAGGCCTTCCCCAGAAAATGAGAGAACTCCGAATTTTGCATCAGAATTCTCTTCCGTAAGGAACATGTCGCCGCCAAGCGTGATGTCATCATCTTTATCGTCGTCACGGCGGGTAAAGCCTGTTATATATCCCGTCGGAACGGTCGTCATGTGAACGCCGTTGACATAATCAGCCGTAAGCTGGTAATGATGGATGTTCAGCATCGCAAGGTCAAAGAGGGGAGGTTTGTCAGGCTTCTCATAAGGAAGCAGGACAAGAGGAATATAATTTATAGGCTCCTCTTTTCCATTTTTATTAATTCGCACAGGAAGCACCTGTACGTTCATATCCTTGATTTTGTTCTTGTCATACTGGTCATACACGGGAGTATAAATCCGCTGCTCATAATATCCCTTATCGTTTATCAGAAGAACTCTGTAACGCTCAAACGTCGCGACCTCAAATTCATTCTTGACACGCTGCCCAAGCTCTTTCAGCACGACCAACCTAAGCCGTCTTACTCCAGCAAAATTGTCATAAGCCCAGTTAATGACGGATTCAGCAGGATAATACGTCATATAAGGACGTATGCCTTTTTCCTCCGCCTCAAGTTTGCTCATTCCCTCCGCGCCCTGCGGAACGTCAAGGAGCCACGCCCCAAACCCGGTCTTAAGCAAGTCCCACGTGGAATCAGACGTGAACTGATAGAGCGATGTACCTTTTCCGTCCACATCTTCGAGAAGCCCACTCTGCAAAAAAGCGTCATCGACTCTCACTGTTGGAGTTCTTCTGAATATCATCGCGTGTTGAATTCCGTGGGCCGCACCGACAAAGTTCGAATAAGGAGTCCTCATCTTGAAAGCCTCATATCTTTTAGTGCGCCCCTCACAATCTTTCCCGCTCGCCATAGGAAGATATTTTTCTCCCTGCTCCTTGACAATATCCTCTCCCTCTATAGTTTCCCTACAGATACGCCACCGTTCCATCTGCTTCATATACATGGCGCACTGCGTCATCACAGGAAATGATTTTGTCTCAAAATCCATATCTCACTCCTAAAATCCGTAAACTTTCGGCCTGTTAAGGCCCCAGCTTCTCTTTATTGGTTTCAAATAACACAGCAGATAAGCTGCCGCATCCGATATATGGTCAAGCCCGCCAGACTTATCTGTGTCTTCGCCATTATCCTTGTAACAATAACCCTCAAGAGCTTCCTTCAATTTCTTGCAGCGTCCTTTTGTCACGAAACAATGACGCTCTCCTTTCGCATTAAGGAAAGCCGTGTTTACGGCATTGAATTTATCCCTTGAAGAGTAGGGAGCTTTCGGACAGCAGACATGGAAACGGTTACGCCTTAAGATTTCGTAATCGGTCTCACCTACGGCGGCGGATGTCTGCCGTTTGCGACAGGTAGGGTCTGGGTAAACGAACACGTCTGCTTTCGGAAATTTTTTGCGGATAGAATTGCAGAGAATCTGGGTGTTTGAATTCGGCTCAACAATCTCGTCAAAGAAGTAAATGTTGTCACGCTCTTTCACGGCAATTGCGGCAGTCATAGGGTTCACGTTGAAATCTATCCCGATATGCACGTCAACAGAACCTTTTCCCCAATTCTCATCAAGCTCACAGGTATTCTGCTCGCGATCAAACATGTCATAGACACGGGAGGCAAGGTTCTCGAACGAAGCCTCAAACTCCTGAGCGAACATCTTCGGGGACATGGACTTCCTTGCGACCTCAATCTCTTCCGGGGCAACGTTCCCCCCCTGAATAGTCGTGTACTGGAAAGCCCGCCAGTCATCATTTTCAAGGGCTTCTTTGTACATCTTGTAAAACCAGTTGTAACCTTTCGGAGTCGAGACAAGAATCGCGTCACCTTTTTTGTCCGCAAGGGCAGGGCGGATAATCTCCCATACTCCGTCCTTCATAAAGCCACATTCGTCAAGAATCACACGGTTGAGCGAAGAGCCTCGGAGATGCTCAGGATTATCAGCTGTAACAACATACAGGATTGAGCCGTTAATGAATTTGTAAGCCTTGTCCATCTTGTTGACTTCTGCAATCCATTCCTTCGGCACGTTTTTCGGGAGCCAGTCATCCCACATAATTTTCTTCGCCATGTCCCACGTCGGAGCAACATACCAAATGACAGAGCCAGGTTTTGACACCTGCTCAAGAATGGCTGCACCAGAAACAAATGATTTTCCGAATCGCCGCCCTGCGTTGACTATCTTAAATCGGTGCGGGTCACGGAGAATCTCAAGCTGAGGCTTTGTAAGACGGAAAGGAATGGAATTACTCATCATCGTCCTCCATTTCCGTCACAAGCTCCGAGCCGTCATCGAACTTTATCGCCACAAGCGGATTCTCCGTCTCTTCCTCCGCTCCGTCAGCCTTTTTCATAAGGTCCTCAATGTCAGAGTGCTTCTCCATGAAGACGATTGCAGGAATCTCAGTTTTCTTGCCCTGCTTCATAACATTAGGACGACCGAAGAGCGTGTCACGAATAAATTTCGCAGATGCAGTAGCGTCCTTATCGGACTCGGCAAACTGGGCAATCTTGAACTGCCTGTCTACGACAGCCTGCCAGTTCGTGACCCGTTCTCCTGTAAGCGGAGACTCCACGAACATGCTTGCGGTCTGAGACATCGCATCTTCAAGAGCTTTCTTTGAGCCTGAGTAGGGTTTGTTATTAACTTTGTTAGTCGGTGAAATAATTCCCATGAGGCTAGGGTAGAGCCTAAAAAAAAAGAGCTTAAATTAACAACTGTTGTTATTGACACGATAAATGTTTTTATCTACATTGAAGGTGTTGGAATTTACCAATCCGATAACAAAACACATTCGAGTGATTCAGAAACCTTGTTGAAACGGGTTTTGTACAACTATCTGAATGTGTGTGGTTGTCGGCGTGGTGGCCAAGCAAAACCTGTTGCAATAAGGTTTTTGTTTTTTTTATCCGCAGTATCGTGTCGGCGGAAATAAGAGTAGGGCACAAGAAAGTTCCAATATTTCGTCAAGAGGAGCAATGCAAGCCCACCCAAACGAAATTGCAAAGATATTAGGGGAACCTGCCAAAGTATCAGCCGTGGGCGAAATCAGGGCGGCGGCAGGCAGTGTGCTATCACTGATAAAGCCTGAAAGTCGCGCATGAATAGCAGCACAGTGCGACCTATTTGAGATGAAGGGGTTGAGGGGATTTACAACCTTCGCCGGTCCGAATAGATAAAAGCAATAGCTACAGATTGAAAGATATCTGGGCTAGGGCTATCTATTCTCAAATCAGCTAGTCTCAGGGATTTTAGTATATATACCACACTATCTCTGCGAAACGCAGTGTAGCAGACTGACGAAGCGATAACGTAGTCAGTAAAGGAGGAACGATGATAGTAACTGAAGAATGGTTAAGAGCGAACATGAATGGTGGAATAGGGATAACTGCAAAGCAGTTAAAAGTTTTAGGATTGTTATGGCCTCCACGGAAAGGCTGGTTAAAATCAATTATCGGTACAGAAATTACTGACAAACAGGCAGAGGCATTTTCTGGTGAAAAAGGTAATAAAACAACTAAACCAGAATTTTGTCAAAAACAAAATGACGGAATGATGTTTGACTTACTTACAGTCCTCTCGTTTGTAAAAGATTTACCTCTCGGAGAGTTTATAAACAGTTACCTTGTTAAAAACGGATATACAAAAACAACCGGCTGCGTTCTTTGCGGAAACAAGCTGAATTACATTCTGAGGGAAAATTGTCAAAAAGGTGTTCAGTATGTAAATGTCTGTAATAAATGTATCAAAAGATTAGGGGAAGATAGCCATCACGAACAAAAAAACAGGAACACTTGCAAAGTCCGCTTTAGAACTTGATTCTTCTGTCTCTTTTGGCGATATGCGGCCAGTTTTGATTTAAGCTAAATTTTTATTCAGCACATACTTCCAACCGTGGACTTCGTAAATCCACAGAAAATCAAAGATTAGGATAATCGCAAGAAGCCTTATACGCTTCATTTCGGTAACACTTCTTTTCCTAATCGGGAAGTGTGCAGGAGTTACGAACCGCCGAGATGAAACATACAAGGCTTTTTCTTTTATCCGAAGGAGTATGTATGAAAGAACTCAATATTAGAGATGAGATTATTGCAAGTTCAAAAAATGATGGCCAATGGCTTACAAAAAAGCAGATTTGTGAAGCTTGTAAATGTGATGAAAAATCTTTTAGAAGATTTGCGAAGGATTTTGGTAAGGACATTGATGTCCATCGCAAATTAATATGTTCTGGCAAAGCTCGGACTTACTTTTATACCGAAATGATTCTTCAAAAATTTCAGATTTGGTTAATGAAAAACCAGGTTAATCAAGGTCGCAGTAATGAACTGGTCAAACAGAACACTATGGAGAATCTTGAGGTTGGAATGGCCGCAAACGCAGTTATGTCAAGCGGAAGCGTTGAGGCAGCCGAACAGTTCGCGAAGCTGTTAATCGACAGGACTAAACAGGTAAAAGAAAACAAAAGACTTGAAGAAGAAAATAAGGCTCTTCAGGTTAGAAATGAATCACTTCAGATTGAACTTGATGAGTCAAAAGAGTGGACCACACTTCAGAAATATTTTGATAACAAAGGCTGGCAAACGGACCGAAAGAAACTTTCCGACATTTCCAAGAAGTTGGGGCTCCTCGGTTTTGAAAGAAGGAAGATTTACTCAGTGGAATATAAGAACGGATTATGGGCTTATCGTACAAAAAACCTTGACGAATACTTTTTTGAACCTGAATTCTAAAATAACTGGGGGCAAAAAAGCCCCAGTTATCTATCTGTCGTCAGGGATATCCTCGTCTAAGTCGTAATCCTCCTCGAACTCGATTCTGTTGTAATCAAAAGATTTTACCGTATGTTCTATCAGCCCGCGAATTTTCACACGCTCTCCAATCCGAAGATATTCTGTAAGATGTAAAAATTTGTCATCAGCAAGTATGAAGGAAACTCTGCACAAAGATTTGTCCACGGGGAGAATTTCCGTTATCACAAAATCGTCCATAAAGGCAATGTTTTCTGAATTGTATGACTTTAAAACAGAACCTACGTGATAAACAAACGTTCGTTTTTTAGCAAAACAAAATGCAGCCGTCATCATCAGGATTGCAACAAGAAACATTTTTTTCATAAAAACCTCCCAAAAAAAATGCCGTACTAAAACAGTACGGCAATAATATCAGATATCAGTCTTTTTTTTCTATGGCTTCAGCAGCCTTGTTCATAAACACAACGGCCGTTTCTGCCGCAATTTTCTCCACGCGGTCGTCCGGCACTCCCGCAAGAAGCGACAATGCACGGAAGGCCCACAAAGAAGATTCCTTTATGATTTCAGCCCGTGCGGCAGGATTAACCTCAATCATGCCCCCGATTCCGTTTATAAAAGCGTCTCCTACAATGCCCTTGATTTTTTCGTCCATAATAAAAATCCTCCTGAAATCAGATTATAGCACGCCTGCAACCACAGGCAACTTTCTTTATATACAGAATATACAATTTATATATAACTGTCAATAAAAATATATAAATTGTATATAAATAAATCAAATGGAGAAGTTTTTTTCCAGGTAAGAGGGTAAAAAAGACCAAAGAAGGTAAAAAAAAGCCGGTGTTTCCACCGGCAATAAAGGAGAGAAAGTTTGTGAACTAAATGAACCAAGAATTAAAAGAAAAATAAGTGTTCAAAAACTATAGTAGCACCGATACGGAATAGTGTCAACAATTTTCGACGGGACTCTCCTTCTGTGCCGCAGCGTCTCTTGCACGGACCTCTTCCTGTTCGTTCCATGCCATACGGAGCTTTATGATAAGCTCTACGCTCTCTTTTGCAGGCAGCTCTCCGAGCCCGTGAAGGATTATGTTCGTTTCTTTCTCGTTGAGGTTTATTGTCATACGACGATGATATGACAGGAAAAAATACGGCTTAATCGTCCACATTCTCCCGCCATCTTGCTTTTTGCAGCACCTCAAGCTCGTCGCCGATCAGCATCACCGCCTGATGTGCGTTGCCTCCGGTTGAAAGCCTGTGCTCAAGGTGCACGTAACCGGTCACTTTCACTATATCCCCTTGGGCCACGTCAAGCGACAAGGCTTTTTTCTTTTCAGTAAAGACCACGAGAAACACCGATTCCAGCACAATTTTCTCCTCGCCGAGCTTGTGCTCGTATGTGACGGCAAGTTTCACCGCAAGCCCCCCCTTCTTGGACAGCCATGCCGCAAGAACCGAACCTTCAAGTTCAAAACAATTTTTCATAAAGACTCCTTGCCTGAAATAGGCCTGCTGTTATTTTCGGCAGCCTTCCCGTTTAAGCTAAATTTTTATTCATCGCATTATGAAACTGCGGCTAACCCGACGGGGTGAAAAGTAAGTTCCATGCCTTGCCTGCCGTTATCTTTTCAAAACATGGCCTTAAAACTTGTATGGAGGTTTTTCACATGAACGAAGCGTCAATTCTTAAAACGGCTGCAAACGAAAATGACGGGTTTATGACTACGGCTCAGATAGCAAAACACTTAGGAACCAGTCCTTATGTCGTTACAAAAAATGCAAAAAAATGTTTGCCGAACAAAAAGATTGAAAATGGCAAAGTAACTTATTGGAATCAGGCAGAAGTTACGGTTTTGCTTGACTTTATGAAAACAAATAATAATCGAACAGATTTAGACCTAACACACCGTGTAGTAGGTTCTTCTACAGACTTAACGCCCGCCTTAAAAATTAAAAAGGCTATGGAACTCATGCAGGAAGGTTACGAAGAGGAACTTGCCATTCTTAGAGCCAAAACCGAGGCTCAGCAACGGCAGCTTTCGGAACAGGAACCCAAAGTTGAAATGTATGAAAGAACCATGTCGGCAGAGGGGACTTACGCGATGAGCGACGCGGCAAAAATCCTAAAGTTGCCCTTCGGCAATGTGACGCTCTTTAAGAAGCTTCGCGAAATGGGATTACTGAAATCTGACAATTCTCCAATGCAAGAATACGTTAATCGCGGATACTTCATAGAGATTACGACACCTGTCGTTATGGGAACTAAAATTGTAAACAAACCTGTAACGCGGGTCACTGCAAAAGGACTTGAGTATGTTTCAAAAAAGCTGAAATTGACAACCGTTGCTATTAATACACTTCAGCACGACGATGTTTAAGCTAAATTTTTATTCGTCACATACTTCTAACCGTGGAACGCATCAATTCCATCAAAGATTAGATTTAGGATAATCGCAAGAAGCCTTATTGACTTCGATTTTGTAACGTTTCCTTTTCCTAAATCGGGGAGATGTGCAGGGGGTGATGACCCGCAAAGTCGAAATCAACAAGGCTTTTTCTTTTATCCGAAGGAGCAAATATGAATGAACTGGATTTGTTTAGTCAGAACGAAGAAAAGTGGTACACAATCGAAGAACTTGCTTCACTGTGCGGTTTTACAGTCGAGAGTCTACAGAAAGGAAATAACCCTCTTACAAAATTAAGTATCGACTTTAAAGTCGAATCTCGTTTAGGTGGTTATCACAACACTAAGAGGTTCTACTCTGAGAAAGTGCTGAAAGCTCTCAAAGAATATCAGCTCAAAAACAGCGTTCCAAATGCTGTGAAAGATAAAGAGACTGTTATCAGCGGCAACATTTCTTATGTAGAAACGGAGACAGTAGGGAAGACAATCGACTACCTTTTGGACAACCCTGATACTATCAGACTTCTCTTGCAGAAATCTTTGGAAAAGAACAAGACGCTCACCGTGGAAAACAAGCAGCTCAAAGAGATTGTACAGGGACAGAAGCCTATGGTGGATGGTTATCAGGCGTTTCTCGCAAGCCATAATTCGTTCACAATGCAGAGGGCTTCGGCAATGCTTAAAGACAGTAACGGCAAATCACCTTACGGACGGAATAACCTCATCAAAAGACTGAAAATTGAGGATATATTCCTCGACAACGGTATGCCAAAGAGAGAATATATCGACAGGGGATATTTTGAAGTCAGGGCTTCCGTCCATAACGGCGTGTCGTACAACTCAGTCATGGCATTCCCGAAGGGTATGGACTATATCGCAAAGAAACTTGGTTTAATTGTTGAGTATGAGGCAGCATAAGGAGGCAAACAAATGAATGAACTATCAACTCAAGAGCATAAACCTCTCGGTTATTTAGAAGTTGAAGATGGAGATAAGGTTGTAAAAATCCCTTATTACCATGAACCTGGAATCTGTGGTTGTACAACCTGTCGACTTGCCAGAGGAGAAATCTCAGTTGATTTTTTCAAGGGGTATCATCTTGCTCAGTACCTTGAAAAGCTTTATGCACGGACAGAAGAGACACCCACAAACATAACTGTGGATGACGAGTTTGTAAAACCGTTTTTTACAGACGATGAGATTATCGATTACATAATGAATGCCTAAAAGCACTTAATTTAATAGGGGTAGAAGCCCCCCCCGAAAATTTTTATTTTCAAAATGAAATCGGTGTTTCGTAATCACAGGAAAACTGACTTTTTTTGATTTAAGCTAAACTTTTATTTGTCGCATACTTTTGAATGTGGAAATTGCGAATCCACAAAAATTAACAGAAAGGATAATTATGAGAAGCCTTGTACGCTTCAATTCGGTAACATTCTCTTTCTTTTCTGGGAGAATGTGCAGGAGTCACAAACCGCCGAGTTGAATCATATAAGGCTTTTTAGTTATCCGCAGGAGTGTGTATGAAAAATAAAATGGAATTATTTACCGAGAAAATGATGACAACAAAAGAAATCGCTGCCGTTCTTGGAATTTCTGAAAGGACGATACAGCGGGTCGCCAAAAAATGTTTTCCAACAAAGATTATTGAACACGGGAAGCCTGCCATTTACTCAAAAGCAGAAGTTACTGTTATGATTGATCGGATACAACATAATAATAACAACCAACATCACATCACTGCGACAGCTCCTGTCGGAGTTGCAACAACTGACCTCACGCCAGCTCTTATGATTAAACAAGCAATGGAACTTGCACAGAGGGGTTACGAACTTGAGCTGCAACGCATCGAGGCTGAAAAACAGAAAATTGAAAAAGAGCGTGACAACTTGCAGATTGAGCTTGACGAGTCAAAGGAGTGGTACTCGATAAAACGCATGGAGAAACTAAATAAAGGACGGCACTTTGACTGGAGATTACTCAAAAAGGAATCAGAAAGAATGGGAGTTAAAATTCACAAAGTTTTTGATGCTAATTATGAAGAAGTGAACGCTTATCATGTATCTGTCTGGGAATCCTTGTTCTTTGACACGCTGAACTACGGAGAGTAAAGCAGAGGGGGGGGGGAGTTTACTTCGACCCTCTTGAAAAATTTCTTTTTTTTGTAAAATTAAATCAGTGTTTTGGAATTACAGAGAAACTGATTTTTTTTCCCTTGATTTAAGGTCATTTTTTATTCGTCACATACTTGTCTCAGTGGAACTTCTCAACCCACTTAATTACAAACAAAGAACAGTAAGAGACCTTTGTGAATCAGATTTGAATACGACCATGTGTTCTTTGGTGGCCGTTTCGGGGTGAGAGCCGACAAGTCCGATTCATAAAGGTTTTTTATTTGTTCGAGGAGCATGTATGGAACTTTCTGTAATCAATCAGAAGCTTGCTATGGATTCGCGCGATATTGCGAAGTTAACTCACAAGCAGCATAAGAATGTCATTCGTGATATAGAAAATATGCTGTCAAAGAATATCGGCTCAAAATTGAGCCGATTGGAATATGTAGATTCAAGAGGCAGAAAACAGCCGTATTACTGCCTACTTCACCGGGAACTTCTCATTCTCCTCACAGGATATTCTGTGGAACTTCGAGCGGCGGTAATTGATAGATGGGCTTATCTTGAGAGAAGGTATAAAAAAGATAGGGTACAATCCATCGAAGTCAGGAAAGAGTTTACTGACGAACTTAAAGACCGTGGGTATGTAAAACAGTATCAGTACATACAGACAACAAAACAGATGAAAAATATCCTTGACATAAAGAACATCAAGAAAAGTATGACTCGTCAGGAGTTGAAAGAGGTTGCGGCAAGCGAGGCTATGGCAAGGCTTATGCTGACTGACGAGTACGGATATTACGAAGTAAATCCAGTGTGTGTAAGGGCTGCAAAACTTGTAAAAGATGTGGCTACGAAAAGAATTCCTGCCTAAAAAAAAAGGGGCTTCGCGCCCCTGAAAAATTTCTTTTTTTTCAAAATCAGACAGATGTTTTGACTTTGCGGAAAAACCGACTTTTTTTTCAATCGCAAAACACGCAAGTAACTCTGTAAGTAACGGGTTCCTCAGTCGCCTTGCAGATACCGTCGGAGTTACATTTACAGGTCAGACATATATTCGGGTGCTCTTTCACCTTTAGTCTGCGACAAGGAGCTTTAGGACAATGGAAATTTATATGTTTCTCAAGTCTTGTAACTTTTATTTTTAATTTGCAATATGGACAATGTGCTTGTTCCGCATGTTTCGACCATGTTCTTTTGGCATCAATTTTTGAAGCGGTATTCTTTTGCTTCAATGTGCTTTCTATTTCTTCTTTTTGTAGTGCAGGGGTTTCTTTATGAATTAAAACATGTGGGGCGACCAGCTTAGCTTCATAAACTATTTTTATATTTCGTCCTGATTTTTGAAGATATTTTAAAATTTTTGTTATGTTCAGTTCGTTTAATTCTTTAAAAGAAGCTGATTCAACTTTTGAAACTAAAACATTTTTTCCATAAGGCAGGCTTATACATTTTCTAATAAAATCCAACTCCTCTTTATTCAATTCTGACGTATCTATATCCTTTAATCTTTTTGATTTTTTTAAAAACATAAGGTTGAACCGCACATTTCTGACAAGAATCTCCCCCTTAAATCTGCTTAAAATTTTATTTACGTTTATCGAGCCGTAAATATCCAGCAGCTGTCTTGCATAAGTCACGGCATTTTGTAAATTTTCGTTCAAAATTACATTGCTCGGTTGATAAAAAAGCCCTAATATACATAAGGCCTCAACCTCCGTAAAATGAAAACGAAGCTCCTTGTAAAGTTTGTTTATGTGCTCACATGGTACAAGTTCGGTATTCGCTGCGCTCAAAGCAAGCTGATACTTTTCTCCCTCAGATGAAAAATCAAATCTCTCAGAACGATAACATTCAGAAAGCTGAGAAAGACATTCTATATACAATTCTGTCCAACTTGGCAGGACTACTCCATGTTCTATTTTGATACGTGAGTACCATCTAAGAAGAGTGACGTTACCCTTCTTTAAGAAATGGGATAGTGTAAGATCATAAAACTCTTTCATTTTTGGAAATCGCAACTCTCGTGCAATGGGGTCTCCTTTTAACGACCTGTCTAAAATCTGCTGTTTCATCATAGTGACGATAGATTCATCAATAAACCCCTGTATGTAACTATAATGAATAAATTCGTCAAAAAATTGAGAAAAATATGCGAACTGCGTTATAAGCCCCTGATTATGAGGGTTAAAAAATTCTTCAATAGGAGCTGAGTAACAACCTTCAGATTCCACCCTATTAGGACAGTCTTTCTGATTGAGACCGCCTAGGGTATACGTTCTTTGTGTTGAATAATGGGCAAAATAAGAAGAAATATAATCACCTTTTCTAAGCATTACAGGCTGACGGCAATACGGACATCTTATCTGTAATCTTGTCGTGTCACTATAATTACATTCATCTGCCGTAATTAGCTTTCTTAACACAAAGCTATAAGCTTCCCACATAAAAAACTCCTTGCTTTTATATCGGCAAGGAGGGCGATTTATTTATAGCTTAAAACCCAATCAATTGGGCAGCCTAGTTTTTTACAAATATCATAAATCATTCTGATCGAAAGAGGTCTGTCGTTTCTTAATTTTGTTCTTGTCTCTGGAGTAAGTCCTTTTGCTTTGTAAACCCTTTTTTGCTGCGAGTTATAATCACCTGAGAAACCTCTGGCTTTCATTGATAACTCACGAGCCTCGTCCGTAAGGCCTTTCCCAAAACCATGTGCCCGCCCATAAGGTTCTATACTGTCAAGTAAATCTTTTACGGTTAGAGGCTCGTCCTCTTTACCCTCATTCGCTTTTTCAAGATAGCCGTTTATCAACTCCCATAATGGAGCGTATGAAAGCTCTCCTGTTGCATTTTCCGACGGTTTGTATTGTCTCTTATGAGTGCTCAGCCAATCTTGCTGCATTTTGTTCGGTTCTATCTCTTTGAATTTAACTATCTCAGATACAGGAACTTTTAATGCCCATGCAAGTTTTGCAAGCACATCCGTCTTTGGATTGTCCCATCCTGTTATGATTCTCGAAATTCTTCCTTGTGCCAATCCTGTCGCTTCTGCCACATATTTTGAAGTCGTTCTGCATCTTACTATGCACTCTTTCAGACAACTAAAATCTACGACACTTTTGATTTCATCAGTCATATAAAACCCCGTATTTTTAGACACTGTTCAATACAAAATTAAATATTTAATTTTGTAAATGTACTTATTTTACGGGTAAATTATCGCCGCTTATACCACTATCGTCAAGTAATTTTTCAACATTTTATTTTATTTTTTTTATACTTACTGTCTCTATGTTTGCACATTTTTTTATTTTCATGCTATCTCGGTGTATACTTCCCGTTGAAAATCTGTTACTTACTTTCTTATATATTTGTGTCAGTTTTACCCATACTCATTGTGTCATTTTGATACACCTTAAAAAAGTTTTCTTATCGCTAAAGGGGATAAGCCCAAAAAATCCGGATATTTACACCCAGTGCGGGGGTATAAAAAACTGTTATAAATATAAAAAAAATAAAAAATATTTTGAAAACTACTTGCATAAAAAATATATCCGTGGTAGATTATAAACATAAGGGAACGACAAACAAGCCGTAAGAAAAAAAAAGCGTGAAGGACACGCAAGGAGATAAGAAAAAATGACTACAGGAAACAAGCAAGAAAAAGAATTAAATAAAGCCGTGGAAAATTTCAAAAAGGTTTTTAACGGTATAGAAAACAATAAAGAAAAATGGGAATTGATGCACGAAAAGGCATTCGTGTCTCATAAAGATAATCGGGTTAATGGTATTAACTTAATTAGAAAATAAAGGGTTTTTTCTGAACGGCTAAAGTAGTATTTAGCCGTTTGATTGAAAATCTTTTATAGATTTTTATAGATTTTTTTAATAGCCGTTATAAAACGGTATGGAGGCGACTTATGAAAAGTACAATTTACACAGTAAAAGGCGGATCAATTAGCAAATTAAACAAACTTGAAAATGCCATTTATACATTCTTTACATCTAAAGAATTTAATGATGTTGTGAAAGTCGGGGATTCTTATAGCGAAAAAAAATTGAAAGTCCAATTTTCAAAATGGAATGATAAAAAAATGACAGTAAATTTAAATTCGCTTGTCACTGAAAAAAATTGTAGAAAAGTTTGTTTAGCAATTGCAAGCGATATTAAAAGCGGATCTTTAACGGGTTTTTCCGTTATTCCGACGTTGCACGAAAACAAAGCACACGGGAATTTTTCTATCGACTTTGTTTCTGTTGACACGTTAGAAAATGAATACACTAACAATGAATTAACAGAAAAAAAGACAGCTGAAAAAGATGCTTTAACTTTTATCATGGAGTTTCTGAGTAAAGAAAAGACACAAGAAAAAATCATTCTTGACGATTCAAGAAATGATAAAATTGAAGCTATAAAATCTATTTTGGATACTTTGAAAAATTAGCTAGTATTTTTATCGGTTGCACTGATTAACAGTGCAACTATATAAAAATATTAGTATGTTTTGACAGATTGTTTTTCTGTCTGTCATACATTCTACAGTATAAGATATTTTGATATTGTTATAATTTATACCCGTATAAATTGCGGTTATCTATTCTAGTGATAATGATTTTATCTATACTGAAAAATACATCTAAAGAAGGCGGTTGCAAAGTCTACACCGTGCAAAGTCTATACTTTGCAACCTATGAAAAACACAATCTAACAGATTGCTAAAAAACATTTTATTTTAACAATGGTATTTATGCAATATGTAAATTGTAACCCTTCTTTTGCTATCGCATGACTTTAGAAACCTTCTCAGTCATGTTTCAATGTCTGTTTGCTTTGCTTTATTTCCAAAAGTGGATGCACTGAACAGATTGCGAAGCATTCAAGTCATGTTAAATTTTGTAGGAATTACCGCCGACAATGACACGTAAAAGGGTTTTAGATATTCAGCAATTTGCAATACGCTAATTTTTAATACGCACAAAAATTCTAAAAAATGGCAAGTTGTAGACAGTGGAAAAAAGCGGATGTTTTAATTTTATCCAGTCAAAAATTTTTCTATAGCTTTTTTATAGTTTATAGATTCTGTAAAATATTCGGTTTTAATCTACAGATTTTTAGAATTGCGAAAAATTATTAGAAGTTAGAATAAAAAACTTTACTGAATAAAAGCTAACGAAAAGCAAGGTAGATTTACAATTGAATTTTGTTTTTCGGTTAATCACTAAACTTTTAAGGCGGTGTTTTTTACCGCCTTTTTTAACGCTTGCATGGTTGCACAAAATGACGGCTGAAATAAAAAAAAGCGGTTTTGTTTTCCGTTCGATTCGGTTTAAGCGTATAGCAGAAATTCAAATTTTGAATTATGCTAAATCGTTTTTCGGGAGGTATAATTGGATATTATTCTAATATCAAAAAGAGCAAGCGACGGAAAAATCACGGAGCAAAAAAAAACTTGCAAAAAAGTTTCTGATTTTGCAAGTGGTTGCGACATGGTTTTAAAAACAAAACTTATTAAAGGGTATTGTATAAAAGACATAAATAACAATATCCTTATTAAAAAAGGCGATATTTAAATTGTCTTTTTAATCTTTTAGGCGGTAGTTTTCTACCGCCTTATTTATTTTAAAAGCCGTAATCAAACGGCAAAACGGAGGCATATATGATTATCGCAATCATTTTAATCGGGCTTTTTGTAGCTTTGGCAAAAGTTGACATGAATTCAGTCTGTGACAAATGGGAATTGTCACTTATCAGACAAGGAAAATAGCCGTAAACAATCGGCAAGGAGTTTGAAAAATGCAAGGATTTTTAGAAAACAGAATTTACCGATGCGGATGTTCGATACTGAAAGCCAAGGCTTTTCACAACAATTCGGTATTGTTTGAACGGCTGCACGGTGACGGCACGCCTTTCGATTACTGTATCGGATGCGGTGTCAAGTTTGACGGAGATAATGTTTCATGGGATTACGGAAAATATCCGATGCACCATGATTTTAACAAGGCTTTAAAAGTTTTAGAGAAGTGCTGATATGGAGACAAAAGAAATGAATATCAAACTTGACATTGCATGTGAGAATCTTCGGAAAGCGATTTCAATGGGCAAAGTCCGCCCACCTTCTGAAGAGATAAAAGAAAAATGGGAATTGATGGCATCCGAATCAGCCCAGAAACGTGCTTTAAGGATGAAACGAAGATAAAGTTTTAAGGGCACTTCAAAGAGTGCCCTTTTTTTTACAGAGGAGGCTAACATGATTAGCGAGGAAATTTTTGATTATATCACCTATGAACAGTATGAGGCGATTTTTGAGCAATCGCCTATTTTCGCGATTGTCGAGGACGTTGAGAACGTCGAGGATTTTTAATGATTAAGTTGCGGAGGTCTGATATGGCACATCTCGAATTTGATTTGGGCGGGTTGCGTTATTCGCTCACTGGCAAGGTGATCACCGTTTTTGACAAAAACGGACAGAGCATCTTCCAAAGATTCTACCAGAATCATAAAGAGGCCGTTAAGGTCTTTTTGAAGTTGTACTAAAATCGGAATTTCCAGGAGGATTTTTTATGAACGCTTGTGATTCAATCGCTTGTGCCTTGCTCGGCTGCAAGTCGTCGGATTTGGAATATTATTTCGGAGAATTCGTGTTCAGCGGTGTTCTATTCGATGCCGTCGAGTCGATAGCGTCGGAAGGCGGAAAGTTCACGATTCAGGGACTTTGGGAACGTTGTGCGGATATTTCCTTCCGCAATTATTTTTCGGGGAGTATCAAGGGATGTGCGATGTTCGACATCGAGGCTGATGACGGATACATCCTCGTTCCGTTCGAGGAATCGGGGAAACTTCCCGATTTCGAGGGAAGCGCAAGAAATTTTCGTGACTTGTTCCACGTCCGAATTCAGATCGCATGAGGTGACGCTATGGATTTTGAAATTTACAAGAAGAAGGTTTTCGAGGTTTTCACGCAGAAAGAGTTCGATGACCTTTATGAGGGCATCATATACGTCGGCGATGACAGGTTTTACAGATGGCTTTATGCCAGCTATCCCGAAATCAACGAAACGAATCTTTTCAGCCACGATCTCAACGGCTATATCTGCCAGTGGATTGTGACGACGAATAAATTCCAGGAATTTCGCGAATGGTGCGATACGGAATTTTAATTCCTCGTATTGTCGGCATCGGGGTTTTCGGTGTAACATGTTTTTTTTGAGAGGTAAGGTTGTGTTCATGGATTTGGAAAAATATGAGCGGTTTATGCGGACATATCACAAACCGCTTTTTGAAAGAGTCGAAAAAGGTTTTTCGGATTATCTCGAAAAACTTAAATCAAAAGGTTACGAGATTGGAAAGATTTTTAGGATTCCTCATCTATCATTGGGATATGAGTCTTATTTCTTACTAAAAAAAGACGGGCTTTTTGGTTTCGGGGCTCACACTGACAACAACACATTGCTTACACCTCTTTTTGATAATGAAGAGTTTCTTACGGATTATTTCACAAATCTTGTTCGTGAATCTTATGAAAAGGCGAAAAAAGATTTTGAAACGAACGGAAATAGATCAATGTTTCTCAGTTCGGCGGGAGTTCCTTCTGTTTACGATATAATCTCGCCCTCTTTTTCTCACTCAGGAAAAGATTTGACCTCATAATTTTTTAACGCAAGACCGCTTAAAACAAGCGGTCTTTTTTTTTATCGGAGGCAATTATGTACAAAATCACCGTTGAGTTTGCCAACGGAACGGCAATAACGGACAAATTTTCCGACAAGGAAGATTTTAACTCATGGATTAAGAACGCCATAGCCGATTTCGGCAAGGCGGTTTATATCGAGATTCTTTAGAGGCTTGCTTTTACGGCAAGCCTTTTTTATTGCAGAGCCGATTTTTATCGGCAAGGAGTATTTATGGCAAGGGAATTTACAGAGACGGATATTTCAATGCTTCGTAAGCTCGAAATGATTCGTCAGCATTTCAAAGAATTTGATTTTGAGTTCAGACGGCTTGAGTGCAGTTTCATAAAATCATGGCTTTATGAAGGTAAGGCTATCGAAGACCGCAACGAATTCGAGCATCTCGTGAAAGGTGATTTGTCTGAATATCGAAAGCCGATTGAGTACCCGGCAGAATTTGAGGGGCATAAAGTCTATCAGATGTCGGATTGGAAAGGCGGTTTTGAGCATTTTAAGCCTGGTGACTTGTTCACAGTTGAGTTTGCCGACTGGTTTCTTGAGTGTGTTCCGCCGGTTCGTTGGTCATCGGTTTTCGTTCAATGTGGCGAGCCATATTCACATCGACCCGACAAGGAAGGTAATTTCAGACCGACTTACACAACTTTGGAGGCGGTCAAGGGAACTATAAACGACACGGATTCTGTTTGGAAGTTTTGCGGGCACTGTTTCAAAGGTGAACACGAGGAATTTAGGGGGTAATTTATGACTTTGGAAAAACTGAAGAAAATACAGTCGTATATTACGGATTATCGGATTGAAGTTTCACAAAAAGATGTTGACATTGTAAACAATGCTATCAAGCTGATGAGACGAAAACCTAAGCAGTTGGCGGCAGGTGACATTGTGCAGTTTGCGGATAGCATGAGGATTTACAATCGTGCGATCATTGAAGACTGTCGGGATAATCATTGTATTTCAATCTGCGAAAACGGCTCTGCATGGGTTTCTCATTACGGCAAGAAACATCTTTCAGTTTCCGGAGGTTCTTTTCACACTGTTGATTTTAATGATTTGGAATATGTCGGCAGAAGTAAAAGGACATTTTCTGAATGGGGAAGTTGGGGTGCTTGTGCAAGTGGTGCAATTCCTGTTCCTGTTACCGTCAACATCTGGAAACATAAAAGCGTAGATGCATTCAAGCCGAAAGGAAATCGGGTTACATATTATCAGCATAACTTTTTGGACTGTCAGCGTAATCCCGATATTCAGCCCGAATGGTGTTACGCTATTTGGTATGCAGATAAAACAGTATGGAGTTACACTTATCATGTAGCAAGTTTTAAGACAGAAGATCAGCTGAAAGCCTTTGCGGATAAACTTGGCTTTACTTACACATGGGAAGAAGAGCGTGAAGACGGTTACAAATCGGGCCGCTGTTCCGTTGTTATCGAAAAGGATTCTGCTGATAAGTCAATTCAAGATGAATGGAGATACAATTTTAACAAGGCTTATGACAAAGACGCTTCCAAAAAGACGAGGGGAAAAGCGAGGTTGTGGCTTGATAATCATTTTAAAGATATTTGTCAGGCTTATTCTATAAGTCAAGAAAATCTGTCTAAGGCAACGAAGTTTAAATGTCTTTCAAACGGCTCTATTGTTGACGGTTACTTTCTGAATGACGGAAAACGGATCCGCATTTACCGATGTAATCCAAACGCAAAGAAATTTTACAATCCGCTTCCAATTGATGAGCATATTGCTTTTCAAAGGACTCACGGATGTTTTTAAGAGGAGGAATAAGAATGAAATATATCTACACAATCTACCATTGCGACCAATGGAAAAGTTATGCTTCCATGCAGTTACAAGTTGTAACTACTTCTGTACGGAAGTTTATTCGTGAGCTGAAATCAATGATTAAAAGCGGCGACATAGAAATCAAAGATGGAGGAGAATCCGTGTATGATTATGCGATACATGGCAACCTACCAGCAACTTTAATTTGCCGAGAATTGAACGATGCGATTGATTACGCTTATTTTGAAGCGTGGGAGGATTAAAATGTATGAAGTTAATTGGGATATAAAACTCCCACTTATATTGAATGAAGCAAAACACGTACTTAATGCTTTACAAGAGTACGAAAAACAACACTACAACGAAATTGTTTCAATTGCAAGACAAAGGCTTGAAGAATTGATTGAACTGGATGAGGAGGATTAAATGGGATTAGGATTTGGTTTTGTCGTTCCTAAATTTAACGAACTGAGAAATCAGTGGGAACCTTGGGACACTTCAAATTTAATGTTTCCTATCTGCAAAGGGGCTGCAACTGAAGCAGAGTGTCAGAAAATATGTAACGAAGAAAATACTGTATGGTGGGATGAAAATCACAATATAGTTTACAAGCGTTCACAATGGAAAGATTGGGATGCAATCAATTCTATTGCAAAAATGCTTTTGGAAGATGATATTGACGGTGTTCCATATATTGATTCTGCATTAAAGAAAAATATTCTTCCAAACTTATTTACCCGCCTTTCTCATTTTCGAGAACGATTTTCTGATGAGGAATATTCAAAATATTACACATTACTTAGGGAGGAATGCGAATGACTAAAGCAGAAGCCGTAAAGTATTTTCTCGAATCAAACAAGCCGTTTCACGATTACTGGAGTATGCAATTAGCCTGGAGTCAGTTTGTAGACGATTTGGAGATGTCGGATGCAATCTCAATGAAACAACAGGCAAATTGGGATAATCCATGTACTCCCGAAACATTCAAAAGATTCAACAAGAAATTTTAGACCGCTAACTAAGGCGGTCTTTTTTATTGGAGGAAACAATGCTTAACAAATTCGAGATTGAGGGAACGGCTCTCGCCGTATGGATTACAAAGACAGAGGCACTTGCAGTAAAAATTGCCGTCGTTCACGAACATAACATCGGAAGCCGCAAGACAACGACAGAATCAGTGTTCCTCGTGGTATTTGATGACACGGACAGAATCAAAACTGTCGATGCAATGCAGGGCGATAAAATTTATGTCCGTGGACATCTTTATCTCAAACACAAGCTGACTGCAGGGGGCAATTCTCACCAGCAGGTCATGCTTATGGCTGACGAAATAACCGTCCTAAAATATGCAAAATAACTTGAAAAACATTTTTTAGTTAAATATATTTAACTAACAGTTAACTAATGTTATTAAAAAAAAAGCCGCACAACGGCAAGGAGTTTTCACTTATGAATTGCTTGAATCAAATCATTCTTGAAGGAAATCTCATAAGAGATGTAGAAGTAAAAGACCTTGTTACAGGTTCTAAGTTTGCACAGTTCACAGTAGCTGTAAACCGCACTTACAAAAAAAGTGATGGTGAAACAGCCATTGAGGTGTCGTATTTTGACATTAAAGCATACGGAGTAATGGCAGAATCACTTGCTGACAAACTCAAAAAAGGTCGTGGAGTCCGTGTTGTTGGTCGCTTGAAGCAGGAACGTGGGAATGACGATAGCGGCAGGGCTTACTCAAGAGTATTTGTTGTCGCAGAGCATATTGAAATCAAACCTTTTACTGAAAAGGAGGGTGAAAAATACTTGTAAAAGTGTGCAAAACAGTTTGGGTAAATGACGGAGAAGAAATCGATTTTATACAGGAGAAATAATTATGGCAATTTACACATTTTCACCATTCGGATATGAAGGCTCAATCGTAACGGTTGAGGTAGATTTGAGAAAAGGAATCCCTGCCGTTGACATCGTGGGGATTGCGGACGGAGCGGTAAAGGAAAGCCGTGAGAGAATGATTTCCGCAATCAAAAACAGCGGTTTTGAGTTCCCGTCAGAGCGTGTTCTGATTTCATTGTCATCTTGCGACTTGAAGAAAGAAGGTGCTGGCTTTGACTTGCCGACTGCACTTGCGGTTCTTAAGGAGTCAAAAAACATAAGCGTGAAACGAGATTTTATTGTTCTCGGTGAGCTTGAGCTGAACGGAAACGCTCGCCCTGTGAGAGCCACTTATACGGCATTGCAGACCGCACTAAAAAACGGAATCGAATATGCGATTATTCCCGACGGAAGCGAAGTTATTCCTGAAGGCATGAAAGTCGCACGTGTCAAGACTCTGAAAGATGCAGTGTACGTGCTTGAAAACTATGCAGAATATCCTGAGCTTTTCAAAGAGGAAAAAACAATGACCACAACTGAGGAGACGAAAATCGAGTTCGGTGACATTCCCGAAAATAACCTTGATTCAATCGAAGGACACAATGGGTTGAAATATAGTATGGCAGTTGCGGTTGCAGGTCGTCATAACTTGCTTGCCTATGGAAGACCCGGTTGCGGAAAGACTATGGTTTTGCAGCACATGAGCGAACTTATGCCGAAACTTCTCCCCGAAGAATCACAGAGTGTAACACGGATTCACTCGATTGCGGGCTTGCTTAATCCGAACGAAGGATTCAAGACAGTCAGGCCGTTCCGTATGCCACATCAGACAGCAAGCATTGAAGGAATGTGCGGCGGTGGAGTGAATTGCAGACCTGGTGAAATCAGCCTTGCTCACAATGGAGTCTTGTTTCTTGATGAAGCAGCTGAATTTAAGACAAGTGTATTGCAGATGCTGAGAGTTCCGCTTGAATCAAACTTTATTACGCTTTGTCGTGCGGGTCGTTCTACAGTTTATCCAGCAAGGTTTCAGCTTGTAATGGCTACAAATCCTTGTCCGTGTGGAAACTACGGAAGCGAGGATAAGATTTGCCTCTGTTCAGCGAAGTCAATCGAGCTGTATTGGCGAAAGTTCAGCGGGCCACTTCTTGACCGAATCTCAATCCGATTCAATGTCGAAGACGATGAGTACAGCGGTGATGATTACTCGCTTGAAAACCTCAGACGAAGAATCAAGACTGCTTGGGAGCGACAGTACAAACGACAGGGAAAACTTAACCAAGACCTTAACCCACAGGAAGTTGCAGACTACATCAAGACTACAGACGGAGTTAAGAACGAACTGTTAAATCTCAATCTAAGCGTAAGAGCAACGACGAATATCTTAAAACTTGCAAGGACGATCGCAGATATGAATGACATTGAAGAGGCGGAAGTCATTACGGAGCGACACCTTGATATGGCTTTGCAGATTCGTGGTCGCTTGCCCGAACTTGTTGAAAGTATGGGATTCTAATTAAAAAACGGTTTGCCGATTTCCGTAAAAAAAAATCGGCATGGAGGAGTAATATGCTCAGAAATGAAGTTGAGAAGAAAATTACAAGAAAGCTTTGTATTGACTGGAAAAAACGACTTCATACAAATGGAATTTCCTACGAGACTCTGGAAGTAAATCCAGACGGAACGCTGGATGAGAGGAAAGAACCTTCAAGCAATACTTGGCATACAGGAACTTATACACTTTTGCATACATACGGAGTATCTTGTAATTGCGATTGGTGTGCAGAATGGGAGCATAATGAAAACAATGTACAGGAAGAATTCCATAACAAAGAGGATTTCATAGAGGCTTGTATAGATAATAACGATAATGGTGCAGCCGTGGAATCTACAATTCTTGAGAATCTTAAACAGATTCCTGATGGGTTCTTTGAGGATGAAAAGTAACAACGGAAACTTAAGCCGTGAGAAAAAAAATAAAACTCACGGCTTATTTTATATCGCTGTAAAGACAGCAAGGAGAAATGAAATTATGGAAATGAAAGACTTGGTGAATGAGTGTGAGGCACTCATCAAAGAGAATCAGAAAAAAAAGGAGACTATGGAGAACTTGCAGAACGAGTTGTGTGACAGGTGCCTCGAAAACTACAGGACACTGTTCGTTCAAGAATTTGTAAGTCTTAGAAAACTTACAAGGAGGCTTATCCAGGTCGTACCAAGTGCCATCGTCAATTGGAATGTGACTGACTTCAGCGGGAAGTCTTTCGGTAACATCAACATAAATTCCGACTTTGCCACTTTCCATGCGTTCGGCTGGAACGAGTTCTACCAGGAACTGAACGAGGTTAGAACAGCAAGAAAATCCGCTGATAGCTTGGCGGAGATGTTCTCGACTCCCGGCAGGACGTTACTAACTTTAGACAACTTTAAAGCGGCGTTTGCACGAATTCTCAAGACTTTAGCCAGATGCGTCCGTGACGAAAACGATGAGTTGGGAAGAACTGCCGAGAAACTCGCTTCTATGTTGGATGAGTCGTCCTTCGTTAAGGAGATAGATGACGGTTCCATTGAAATCCGAATCAACGGAAAAACTTATATCGGCACTATAAAGGAGGCCTAACTATGACATTCCAGGAATGGTGTTCACTGAACGACTACACAGAAATAGATACTCTTTCTGCTGATAATCACATCTTTCACTTCATACAGACAGGTGACAGACAGATTGAGATTGATGAGGATTTGCAGTCAATGCAGATTGTAATCTCGGAAGTAAATTACGAGGAGGATAAACAACTATGGAAATTCAGAAAGCAACACAATTTATTGACGACATAAGCAGTGATGACTACTTCGCTGTAAAATCTGAAGATTGGTACAAAAATGATGCGGTTTTACTCCTCACTCAGAATGAAATCAGTGAGCTTCACGCCGCACTTAAAGAATGGGTTGAGCAGAACAATATCATCCGTGTTCAGACAGTTGCTCGTATCAACAATAATATAAGACAGTTTCTTGAAGAAACAAAGAATGACGAAGGAGGCAGGTAATGGAAATCTTATTCAGAAACAAACGGAACACCGCAAAACTCTGTATGAAAGTGTCTTGCGAAGATATATGGCACTTCAAAAACTATGAGCTTAACAAACTTAACGAGATACTTTCACTGAACGAAGGATATAAGTGGGAGCCTGTAAGAACAGGTTTCGCTTTTGATAACAATCTGCCACTGATAGGAGCATAAGATATGACAGTAGAAGAAATAGAATTAAAAAACTTTGCTGACGACCGGGAAAAGATTAGGGATTTTGCAGAAGTCTCTAAAGACGAATTCTTACGCTCTTATTCTTACATTGAAGAGGAAGAGTACGATGCGACAACAGAATGGCTTAAAATGCACGGACTGTCGGCACAAGGACAGTATAAAAAACTGCTCTGGCAGGAATACTTGGATTATCTGGATAGTTGGACTTTACATCATAAAGATGTAGCCAATTATGGAATGTCGCCAGCTTGCTTTGACGAATGGAAAGATAACGAAGAAAAGGAGAATTAACATGAATGACAACGAAGTAATCTGTGAAATCAAATGGACTGTGGCTGATGTACGAATGGCGTATGAACGCAAATACGGACACAAAGCAACTGACGACGACATTGAGTTCCTTGTAAACCATATCGACTGGAAAAGAGTTGAAGAAGTCGGTATTGAAAATGGCTGGGAAATCATTGACGCTGTAATCTAGGAAGACTGATTATGAACAAATATAAATTTAAGTGGAATATGACGGAAAAACAGTTCGGCAGAATGAAAGATACTCTTGCGAAAAACTGTTTTGACACAAAAAATGTTTATGGTCATTGTTTGATAGGCAAGTACGACATTGAACTTGTCTTTGAACAGCAAGCAGAAATAGAGCCAAAAATCCTTTTGAACTTCTATCATCTTGGAGTTGATTCTGGGTATGGATATACGGAATCCGGGCAACCGTATGACTACGAGGACGGAACCTCTATCAGCTATGAATCCATCAAAGACTTATCATTTGAAGATTTTAAGAAAAAAACTGAAACCGAAATCATCAAATTTTTCTTACACATTAGCGTATTAGAGGCAAGGAAACTGAACGAACAGTTCTTAAAAAAAGAAGTTACCTGTGCACTTGCTGATTGGAGGTAAATATGGGAATTGGAATGTTCACAAGAGGCACGGCAGATATAAGGATGATTGAAAAAAAACTTCATTCTGTCGTAATAAGGTCTGTTAATGGAAATCAGATTGCGGAGCTTAAAATTGACGACAACCTTGAAGACTCATGGTACGGCTTTAAGGTTGGAGATGAAGAATATGACATCAACATTTACAGCGGTGAATTGTTTGGAACCGGGGATGCCAAGTGGGGAGCTACTGTATATCCTGTCAAAAACGGTCTGACAGATACAGAAGTATATATACAGTTGAATGTAAAGGAGGTCTAAATGAAAAGAGTATTTGCAAGAATCGGAATAGAACTGAATGTGACGGACGAAGAATTTGAAAGACTTCAAAAGAAATATAACTATGAAAGCGACCTTTCAGTAGAAGATGCAAAAACGTTCCTAGAGAAAGGAACCATGCTTGTTGACCGATATACCGACAGCTACATTCCGCAGGGCGAGTTTGAGGAGCCAAGAACACCTGATGTCGTTACTTCTGACGAAATCTACAGAGACGCAATGGGAACTTGTGGAACAGATTACAGACTGAAAGTAAAGGACACCGCAAGGGCTTACATCGTTGGATGGGCAAAAGAAAAGTATGGCAGAGACCTTGAAAACTGCGACACTCCCGAAGAAGCCATTGATGACTTCCTTATGGAACATTCCGAATGTGACAGATTCAACACAGACGGACAGATGTTGATTGCGATTGAATCATAGGAGTAGTGATTATGGGAAATGAAGAAGTAGTCTGCATGGACTTGATGGCACTGTTCAATCATCTGAACCCCTGCCCTAACCTTGACCGTGTAACAACGGAATATGGATACGAAATACTCCGTGAGGAAGCCCCCGATGAAAGTTCCTATTACGACCTTGTTGCTGAAGGAGGCGGCATTTATCGTTGCTGTGACGGCGAAGAGGCTGTCGTGATTGAAAGAAAAGACGGAAAAGTTAAGCTTGTATCAAATGCTGTGGATAGCGAAGGAGATGCCGACACTTATTTCTTTGTTCTTTCAGAGAAAGAATTTGACATTGCTACACACAGTAATATACGGAGGTGATAAAATGAAAAAGACATATTATCTTTACGCAGGATATTACGAACTGCATATTTCGGCTTACAAATTAAGTAAGCCGTTTGTGTTTATTATTACGACAGGAGATGAAAGATGATTCAATCAAACGGTATCTATGCAGGAACTTTTGACGAGTTCCGCAATTTCATAATTCAGAAAATCTACGAGGACTGTCAGAACGAAAGAAAGTCAGACTTCTGCAGTGTTGACATCGGCTTCTGCCATACCATTACATCACTTGATAAATATTATCGGAACATGGGATATGGATTTGAAGAGTGCAAAGAAGATGTTGAAGGTTGGTACGGAGTTCATCTGCTTGAAGCCGGATTTGAGGACAGCTCTAACAGGCAGTTCTGCTCGAACTATTACGGCGGCGGTGATTTCGGAGTATGCGACATCTTCCTTGACGACTTGAATAAGGAGTATGTAACAAGGGAAGTCGAGAAGATGATTACATCTACCTTCGGCTACGGTCATTCAAAAGAAATCTGCGTATGGGAGGAGCAAAAATGATTATGAATGAAATCCGTGTTTCTCAGTTCCGAGATAACAACTTTAATTTTGCCGTGGTCATTACTGACAGTGATACCAAGGCAAAACAACCAAAAGATTATCCGATACATTTAAGCTCATTTATCGGAGTGATGAATAAGAAAGCAATTCCAGATTGGAAGAAACAGGGATGGTCTGTATTTGACCAAAGGAGAAGCAAGTAATGAAAAAATACAGAGTTTGTTACACGGAAGTTTACACAGGCTTCAAGGAAATTGAGGCTAATTCGGAAGCCGAGGCAATGGGAAAAGTCACTGACCTTATTGAATGTGACGAGCTTGATCCTTCAAAAGAATATGACGGACATGAAATCACCGTAGATTATGCAGAGGAGACAGAGTAATGACAAAAGTTACAGGAAAACAACTGAAAAACTGGGCTGAATGGCTGAAAGAAAATGACTGCGGATGCTGTCACATTAAGATTGTAACTGATGATAAGAACAGGGAATGGTGCATTGCGATGGGATGGCTTGACGGCTTCAACAAAGACGACAACGGCAAGTATCAGAGCGGCGCATACAACATCTGCTGTGAAGTCGGCTACCACGATTCAAGCAATATTATGTTCTCAGACCTCAGCTGGGATTTGACAATGCCGTATGACGAGGAAACATCAGAAGTTGACGACACAACAACCGTTCTTTATGACGAGCCGGACTGGGACGAACTTGCAGACGAACTCAACAGGGAAGCAGAGAGAGTCATAAATGACTGGGCGTACTTTGAGGTTGAAGAAGAGGCGGTTGCTTAATGACAATACATATCGCAGTGATGGACTACTGTTCCGGCTCAATCAAAATGTACTCTCCAGAGCTTCGCGACGAGGTTCAGAATGAAGATGTGGAAAATTGGCTACATGAGAACACTGATTACAAGAACAGTCAGTGCTACTACATGTTTTCAAAAGATGAAATTGAGGTTGAATACCTCTAAGGAGACATTATGAACTTTGAATATGTTAAATACAAGGAAATAACATTTCCTATCCGTAACTGTGAATTTTCCAACGGCAAATCAACAATCAACCGAAGAATTGGCAGCGAGATTATGAGCAACTTCCTTTTCAGCGGGAACAACGGTACATATCTTGATAACAATGCTGAACAAATTGACTCTATAATTGCATACTATGTTCCACATGACCTCATTGTCAACGGCTCTGACCAAGAAATTCTTGATTACATCTACTACCATGTAGAAAGTGCTATTTACGACGATTTTGACTAAAAAAAATATGCCGATATTCAAGAAGAGAAAGGAGTATTTTATGGGACAGTTCAACAGAGAAGAAATTCCTTTTCCACTTAAAAGGGATACATTCAAAAAAGAACTTTCGGAAAAAATAAAATCCACCGAAAGGCAACTTGAAAAAATAGCAGAAAAAGATGAAAAAGAACGAATGTTCGTGCTCACCTCGAATCTTGAGGCTTACAGGAATATTCAGTCTCTTTCTCTCAAGACTCCGAAAGACCTTGCAAATGCCGAATGGCTGTTCAACGACGGAAATCTTCGCACTGACGAAGAAATAAACGACGTTAACGAGCAGCAGAGAATTTCGGACATCGTTCGGGGAAGATATTACAGGACATTGCATCATCCCGCCCTATGGGGAATCCTTGCAATAATAAGCCTTCTTATATTTCCCGAATTTTATATTTGGGCTCTTCAGACAGGACTGAACATCTTAAGTTCCTTCTCACATACGGGAACCCCTGACTGGCGTATTCCTTATATAAGCGACGGTATGTTCATGGGTTTTGATACGCTGAATTACTTCGGCAGCTTAAGACCTTTTCTTATGAAAATACAGCGTTTTCGTATACCGACAATCCTGTTGTGGAGAATTCCTGTCGGTTACATATCACAATTCGTTATACCTTTAGCTCTTGCCTTTGCTCACAAAAAAATTATTGACATGGTGTTCGGTGTTAAAAAGAACCCTGAGATAAAGAATTGGAAACCGTACAAGAAGTTTTCAAACCCTGTGCGTCTTGTCATAAAGTGGCTGTTTCTCTCAGCATTTTACAGCGCATTGTTGCACTCTCTCCTTGAATTCGGGTTCAAGTCAATATTCGAAGGTTTTATGTTCGGTTATGCGACGCTTATAATCGGAGCCGCAATCGCTTACCTCCATGAGATACGGTGCGCAAAATGGTTCGACGTTCCGGCAAGCACCGCCATCAGCACGGCATGTCTTACAGGCATGGTAGTCGGCGCGGTAGGACTGGGCATGTCCGAAAGACAAAGCAAAAAAGTTCGGCAAAAATTAGATACAAACGGCGATTAATTAACTATTTTTATTGACAGATTAACTGTTGTTAATTATTATAAAAACACAGGAATAACCTGTTTTACCTCTTGCAGAGGGAGCAAGGCTTGCCAAGTTTTGTTCCCTCTCTTTTTAACAATTAGAATATATAAAATATATATCTTTATATATAATGTATATATTTTATATATAAATTAAGGAGGACTTATGAAATCATCAGACTCAATCAAAAACATTGCTAGCGCAATTGTGAAAGCCCAGGGCGAAGTGAAAAATCTTTATCCCTCAAGCAAAGGTTACGGATATGATTACGTTCCGCTTAATGACGTTATCGATATGCTGAAAGTCGTACTGCCAAAATACGGACTTGCTTACATCCAGCTTCCGTTTGGAGGACAGACAGGCAATACTGTCGGATTGACAACAAGGATTCTCCATGAAACAGGCGAATGGGTTGAAGAAACGGCTGAGTTCCCCGTTACGGACATGAAAGGCGTGAATGCAACACAGAAAGCCGGAGCAGCAATCACTTACTTCAGACGTTATGCTCTCCTTTCCGCTTTTGGTATCACAGGAGACAAAGACGTTGATGCCAATGACAAAGCATGGAGCCAGCAGCAAGGAAACGCTCAGCAATCACAGGCAAACCCGGCTCCTTTATACCAGGAGACTGACGAGGCAAAGAAGCTCAAGAACAGCCTTGTAGACTGGATCAACAATGGTACGTTGACTGGCAATTTCCTGAAGAAGGCCGAAATCCACATGTACAACAATGACATAAAAGGAATGACATCAACGCTCGCATGGTGCCAGTCACAGAACAGGACGGCATAGGACTTCGGAATAAAGTAGTCAAACGTACTTACAAGTGGACATTTATTGGCTTGATTGTCAATGTTTGTCTATAAATTCTTAAGGAGGATTTCTATGGGGTACAAGGAGCAAGGAATTTTATGGGATTTGGAAAATAATTTCCCGTACACAGCAGTCGATATGGTTGCGGGGGAAGTCGCAAAACTGCTCCGGGGGACAAGACAGAAAACCTCGGAGACGAGCGGTGCAGTCCGTTCGATTATCACGAAAGAAGATGACGGTCTGAACCTTGAAATCGGCTTCTATTTCACAAGGGGAGACGGACTTTCAGTTACACTGAACGTGACCTGTGGACAGCATACAAAGACAAGGGTGCTGTCGTTGTCAGGAACGGGATTGGCTGAACTTGTCAAACTTCTTGAAAATGGTGAACCGATTGATACCGTATACAACGCGACAGAGCTTATTCTTGAAGAATCAAGGGAGCTTACACGCCCGAAGGTAGCTTCCGCATGACAAGGTACGAATATTATCTGATTTGCTTTCTTCAGTCTCTCAAAAAGAATCAGCTGAAGAAAGCAAGAATGTACGAACAAAAAATCCGTCACCTCTCCGTCGAGGAGGCGGAGCAGACACATTGGAGCGAAAAGAAAGAAAAAAAATAATTATGGGAAAGACAACCATTTTGAAAACGTCTAAAGGAGAGTTAAATATGGACACGCTGAACGCACAGATAAAATCAACAAAACTCGGTTTCATAAGCAACGGCATATTTGATTTTACGCTTGTCCTAGACATTCAGGGTGGAGGCGGTATTGCTCTTGGTGGCTGGGCTCTGGACCAGTACGACAAAGAGAAAGACAAACGAATAGGAACTGCTTGCGGAATGAATTTGATAATGCGGATTCTTGAAGTAGTGGGTGTGAATACATGGGAAGAGCTTGAGGGCAAATACATAAGAATTAAAAACGCAAAATTAGGAGACCGTGTTTCCGCTATCGGCAATCTGATGAAAGAAGAATGGATTGACTTTGACTTATTCGGCAAGGAGCTTATATGAAAACAGATTTGTCAACAATAAACACTAAAACACCAGCAAAGATTTCAGAACTTAACTTTATAACAACAAAAGAGTTGGCTGAACGGCTGGGAACAAGTCCAAAAGTCGTTCTCGAAAACGCAAAGAAATGCTTGCCAAACAAGGTGATTGCAAACGGAAAAGCGACTTTGTGGAACGAAGTAGAGGTCACTGTGCTTTTAGAGTTTATGAAAGTAAACAATAACCGCACTGATTTAGACCTTTACGACCGTAGTAAAGGTATGAGTACCGAACTTACTCCTGCCTTAAAGTTAAAGAAAGCTCTCGATTTGGCGCAGGAGGCTTATGAAGAAGAACTTGCGATATTAAAAAGCAAGAATATTGAATTACAGGCAGAAAACAAACAGCAGTCCCATGCTCTCAAGTACGACAAAGTTAAAGAATGGACTGCATGGAGCGAGCTTAAGAAGATGCTCGCAGAACAGTTCGAGGAGTTCCGTCACAGAATCAGCTTCAAAGCCGTAATAGAGTCGGCGGAACTGATTGAGGGCGAGGACTATGAGAAAATCGTAAGGGGCTTGGACAAGTTCCCTACACTGATGATAAGTCCGTCGGGCAAAGACAAAATCTTAGACTGGTGTGACGACCATATTTGCCCAATCGCAAGCTAAAGCCAATAGGACTTCGGAATAAAGTAGTCAAACGTACTTACAAGTGGACATTTATTGGCTTGATTGCCAATGTTTGTCTATAAATTCTTAAGGAGGAATAATTATGGCAGAAGAAACAAAAACCACTACAACAAACACAAGAACAAGAATCAACCTCTCTCAGACCGCAAAAGGTTTGATTCAGTTTGACATTACATGCGAATGCGACAGTGTTGACAAAAGCACCGAGGAAATGGAAAGAGCCGTAAATCAGACACGAGCCCTGATTAAAAAACTCGGTCTTAAAGCCGTTGACGATATAGCTTAAAAAAAACGCCTGATATAAATACTGATATGTATAAAAAAGTAGACATATCGATATTATTTCAAGCATAAATCGGCAATGCTGTGACTGAGCTGCAAGACCTTTCGTTTAAGCTCTGACAGCTCAGTATCGGCCGATATTGGCTGCTCTCCGGTGACGAGATATTCAACCGTTACGTTCAGTGCTTTAGCGATTTTGACAGCGTTAAACACATCAGGAGTTAAATCTTTTGAGAACCATCCGCGAATTGTGTTCACTGATATATTCGTCATTGAGGCAAGTTCCTTTTGTGTTAAGGCTTTATCAGCCAGTTCTTCCTTTAGGTGCTGTAAAAAATCGTTCATACCTTCTGGTAAAAAATGTCATAAATGACGACAATTCTTCTTGTCGAGAAATCATTTTTGATATATATTTAATTATAATTAATCAAAAATGATTTGCTGAATACGGATTGTTAATCCGATTAAGGAAAACAGTTTTGAGAAAGTCTTTCACCCGTTTCTCAAAACTGTTTTACAGTTAGAGCCTTGTTGCTTTTGTACTGGGTGAAAACATTCAGACTTTGTTTGAATGAGTACAAAGGTAGCAGGGCTTTTCTTTTTTTTCATGCGGTCAGTGACAGTCGCCAAACTTGTTTCCATGACCGCAAGGAGTCGTTTATGAACTCATTAAATTTATCGGCACAGGCTGACAGAACGTTAGAAGAAACTTTAATTGAAATTAAAGAAAACAACGGGGTTCAGACTGTTTCAGCAAGAGATTTGTACAAACGTCTTGAAATAACAGACCGATTTAGCCGCTGGTTTGAGTCTATTTGCAAATACGGTTTCTGTGAAAACGAAGATTTCACAAGGGTGAAGACTTCCACACTTGTAAATAACGGTGCCGAAAGAGAACTTGATGATTATGCTATTACAATCGAAATGGCAAAACAGATTTGTATGCTTCAAAGAAGTGATAAAGGCAAACAGTACCGTGAATATTTTCTAAGACTTGAAAAAGCATGGAACACTCCAGAAGCAGTGATGGCAAGAGCTTTGCAGGTAGCGAACAAAACTCTTGAAGACGCAAAAAGAAAAATTGAAGTTCAGCAAAAACAAATTGAAACAATGCAACCTAAAGCTGTCGTTTATGACGAGTTCGTGAACCGTGAGAAATTCTGCAACTTCCGCGACGGGGCGAAATACCTGCACATAACACAGTCTGACTTTATGGCTTTGCTTAAATCAAAATACATCTATAAGAACGAATCGGGCGAATACAGGTGTTATGCGGAATATTCTGAATATTTCGCACTGCGACCATTCACAAGAGGAGACAAGACAGGCCAGCAGCTCATGCTGACAATTAAAGGATTGGATTTTTTTCGCAACAAAGAGGCTGCCTGAAATGACAAACAAACAGAAAATAATGCTTCTAACAAAACTTCTTACAGAAATCGGGAGTACAGAACTTATTGACGTGACGCTCCTGACAGTAAGAACTTACTGCGGGACAATCAACAAAGCACGAACATACAAACAAGGAAACGTAATTTACGGGGCATTTGCTCCGCACAAGGAGGACAAAGATGGAAAAAGAGAAGAAAGAACCGGAAAAATTCGTAGGAATCTCAATCAAGAAGATGAAGACCGAACTTCGGAACGCACTCGACAAAGCAGATCCGAATCTTACCCAATATCCTGAAATCAAACGGGCAAGAATCAACTGGACAATGAAACCTTTTACTGACGAAATGAAAAAAGTTGTCGGGGAATTCAGACAGTTCCGGGAAATCAAATGGGAGTTCACCGAAGAGCAGATTAAGGCAGAACTCACTACATGCCATTTGAAATCTGAAGCCCTTCGGATAAGACTTGCGTACTCTCATAAAGACAATTCCGTGGCTTTTTTCTGCATCGGTAAAAATATCGACGGAGTTGCAAAAGATATTCCGCTTTCGCAGCTGTGCGACGAAATCCGAGTATTCTTCCCGAAACGGAAGATTATCATAAAGCGGAAGAAAGCCTAGAGGTTTTCTACAAGACCCACAAGGTAGCTTCGGATTATCTCCTTGCTATTAAGCGGGTCTTTCCCTGTCACAAGATACTCCACAGTGGTTCCGAGTGTGTTAGCAATTGCTACCGCCTCGTCAGCACGGGGGAGATTATTAGAACGTTTTGCGGACTTGTAAGTTTCGTAGTTTATACCCAGCGATTCAAGAAGTGAAATTAGAGAAAAATTTTTCTTTTTGGACAATTCTTTCACACGTTCGTAAAAATCCATATTCATATTATCGTCATTAAAAAGGTTAACTTAAACCTTTTATTTATTGACTTTAGGGCGAATATACCCTAATATTAATTACCAGCGGTTAATATAAACCGCTAATGATGTGTGTTACTGGTGCAGTTTCAAAGTTCTCCTAAAAATATCTTCGTGTGTTGAAACCGTGCCAGCGACATTTTTGAAAAAAGATTTAAGCGTCTTTTTTATTGGATGTATTGTTGGAACATAGTGTAATGAGGAAAGCCTACGACCTTTTCTGATTGCACTGGGCAGTCACCTCTTAAGGAAGAGTGGAAGCCGATTGGTTTTTTGTCGTAGGAAAGCCAGTCGGCTTTTCTTTTTGGAGGTTTTTATGAACGAAATCGAAGAAAAATATTAGGCAGAAACTTTGGCGAATGCATAGCTGTTAAGAAACATAATAATGAACCTTATTATGACAATTTAAAACCAATAAACAAAGAGGTCAATTAAAGACATGGCTGTATTAAAATTACTTTCAAATCAAGGCTTTATATCTTACAACAAAATTGTCGCAAAAAAACTCGGAGTGCATGAAGCTATTTTGTTAGGAGAACTTTGTTCAATATTCATGCAATTCAACTGTAATGAGTTTTACTTTACTCAGGATAAAATATGTAATGATACAGCTTTGTCTGTTAAGCAGGCCAGAAATGCTATTAAGACTCTTGAAACAGCAGGATTCTTAACTATCACAAAAAAAGGTGTTCCTTGTAAAAATTGGTATCTCTTAAATGAGCCTGCTATCGTTGCTTTTTTCGATAAAAATGACAATGAAATTCAATCTAGTTGTGAAGAAAGGGTGCAACCAGATGAGCAAAATTTGCCTAACAAGAATAGCGGAAACGGCGTATCTAGTGAGGCAAAAACGGATGCACAGTTAAATAAGAATACAAGTAAGAATACAGAAATAAGAATACATAATAATAACAGTGAGCCTATCGCTGAAAAAAAAGTCACAAAAATAGAATCGAAGAAAGCTGAATCTTTAAAAAAACAAGAAAAAATTCAAACTTTCTTAAGCTCTCTTTCTGAACAAGACTCTTTCATTTTTGATAAATGTGTTACATCTCTTTTTGAATTTAGAAAATCTCAGGATTCTAAATTCAACAGAAGTTCTTTCCAACTTGCTGAATGGAAATATAAGTTTGCTCTCTTTGCAAATGAATCTTCTCGTACTTCAACAGAAGTATTAAATACTTTAAATTTTGCCTTGTCAGATTCTTGGTGGTCTGGCTGTATGTACAATCCTGACAATCTTGTCAAGAATTACGACAAGATTATTTTTAAGCAAAATAAAAAATTAAACAGTCAATCTTCATCACCTCGTCCTTGCCAGCAACAACGGCAATGGACTGACGACCACTTATTTTTCTAGGAGGCAAGTATGCAGAACGAACTTGACTTATTCGAGAACGAGAAACAGAGGGTGTTCATCTCGCCGGAGATGATAAAAGCTCAGGAGAAAAATGATGCTGAAAAACTTATGAGTATAAAAGAACTCTCAAACAACTTACATGTTTCTGACCAAACTGTAAGAAATACTGTAAAGGAGCTTAGGCAAGAACTTATCGATATTTTTGACCCCTCAAAACTACTTTGGAGGGTTGTAAATGGCGGAAAAACTTTATTTCTTAATGAAAAACAAGCAACTGCTGTAAAGCTAAGACTGAGAGAAAGAAATAATCTTAAAGATAACTCTGTCGTTTCCCAAATTGGCAATGACTTGGAATTTTTCGCTCTTCTCAAGAAACGAGAAGATGAACAGCGTATTCTTGATGCCTATAGAGACAGACGGATTGCAGAACTTCAAGCTGAGAATAAAGCCCTCGAAGAAAAGAATACGCGGCTCATGCACACAAAGAAAACTTACACTGCGACTGAGCTTGCAAAAGAAATCGGGCTTTCAAGTGCCAAAAAACTGAACCAAATCCTCAAAGACAAAGGGATTCAGTTTTTGAGAAACGGCACATGGGTTCCGACTGCCAAGTACGCTGACAAAGATTACTACGAAATTAAGCAGGACGTTCTTGACAACGGTGTCGTGATTTACAACAGCCGTTTTACACAGAAAGGGCGAGAATTTGTCCTGAAGCTTTTCGAATCTGAAGTTTTGTCGGCATAAGGAGGTTTTGATATGACATTTACTTGTGATATACACGGGCAGTATGAGGGGAAGATGACGAAGGTGGGGATAATTGACATGCCTCCTGTCTGCCCGAAATGCCTTGCAGAAAAAGAACAGGCTTTCAGAGAGCAGGAGGCAAGAATGAATAGAATTGCCGAACAGGAACTAAAAAACCATAAGCGAGCTTTGCTTATCAAACGGGGAATTGAGCCAGAGTTCTTTGACATAACCCTTGATGATTACAAGACAGAAAACGAGAGCGAGGAAAGAGCGTTGAGAGCCGCACGAGCTCTCGTTGACGGACGGCTTCAGAAACTTATTCTGCTCGGAAATTTCGGAACCGGCAAAACAATGCTCGCTTCTGCTCTTGCAATCCAGCTTGACGGAATTAGAGTGACAATGTTCGAGATTTCTGCAAGAGTCCGTGCGATGTACAACAACCGTGAAGGAACTGAGATAGACGTTCTTGACAACTTGCTCGAATATCCGTTCATCGCTATTGACGAGATAGGACGGACAAAAGGCAGTGAGGCGGAGCTTAACTGGCTGTCGTACCTTATCGACAAAGCCCATTCAAGAGGCATAAAACTGATGTTGATAAGCAATCGACGACAAATGAAAAACCTTCCGCCAGAAAACAGAAATGAATGTTTTGAGCTGTTCCTTCCAAACGATTCCATTTCAAGATTAAAACAAAATTCAGTCCTTATAGAGCTTACAGGACGTGACAGACGAGGAGATTTTAATGCAGACGTTTTATGACACAGAGAGTGAGAACATCGTTCTCTGTCAGATGATTTTGGACAACAAGATAATCCCGGAGGTCAATTCGGTACTAAAAAACAACACTTTTTATAACACGGTCAACGGCAGGTTCTTTTCGCTTATAACCGAGCATTTTGCGAGAGGGAATAAGATTGACGAGCTATTAGTAAGGACGGAGTTCAAGGAAATTCCGTTCGAGCAGCAGTCAAAAGTTCTTGAAAGCACGTTCACTTCTAACAACTGGAAATTTTACGCCAACAAAATCAGGGACTGTTTCATAGCGCGGAGCTGCAACAAAATCATGCTCGCAAAGTCACAGGAAATCCAGCCCAACAATGCGCGAACTAAGGTCATGGAAGTTCTTTCGGAACTTAACGAGGTTATGTCGAACAGCAGCAAGGCAGAGGTCTGTACATACGGTGATATGATACCGTCTTATCTCGAAAGATTTCAGGAACGCGTGAAGAACCGGGCCGCGACATTCGGGATTCCGACCGGATTTGAGACGCTTGATGATTTGTTCGGCGGTGGATTTCCTGATGAGTACGCGTTCATTTCTGCGAGACCTTCAATCGGGAAAACAGCTCTCGCATTACAGATTGCCAATAAATTTTCGCTAAAACGAAAAGTTTTATTTATAGAATTCGAGATGACCCCGGATTCAATTATGACAAGAACGATTATGAACGAAGCGAAACTTGACGGAAGAAAACTCAGGAACGGGTTTATGACCGAAGCCGAATTTGGAGCTCTTAACAATTGTTTCGGACGGTTATACGACAATAAAAACATGGTATTTGCCTTTCCAAAAGAAAGAAGCATAGACAGTCTTGTGAGTCTCATACGTGCACAAGTTCTTTCTCAGCAGGTGGGGGCGGTCTTTATTGACCAGATGAGTTTCCTTACAGTGGATGGAACGAGGGCAAAATGGGAGGCTCAGTCAGAAGTATCTAAGCGTTTACAAACATTGCAGAAAGAGCTCCGGATTCCGTTTGTTGTACTTGCTCAACAGAATCGCGACGCAGAAGGTAAGGATGGCGGCATGGGGACGGTCGCCGGTACAGACGGCATAGCCCAGGACGCTGATATCGTTATGATTCTTGACAGACAGAGACAAAAATCCGCAACGGAATATTGTATTCCTACAAAATTAAAAATTGAGAAGAACCGAAACTTTGCCTGCGGAACGGTACATCTGAATTTCTTCCCGCGATATGCGATGTTTGAGGTTGATCCGACCCCTCCTCAAGAGGAAGCGGAATCTCACAAAGAAAAGGAACAGCTCCAAAAAAATAGTTAGTAAATTTCTGAATCATGGAGAACCAAAATGAATGGACCTACGAACGAAACATTTGTAACAACGAAGCAGCTTGCAGAACAATTGAGAACACGCCCGAATGTTATAACGGAAAATGCTAAAAAATGTTTGCCGAACAAAAAAATTGAGAACGGAAAGCCGACTTTTTGGACACAGGAAGAAGTTACGGTAATTCTTGAATATATGAAGGCTCATACATCCAATAATCGAAGCATTGAATTGAACTCAACACTTGCAAATACTTCCACCGAACTTACACCTGCTCTAAAGCTTAAAAAAGCACTTGACATGGCACAGGAAGCTTACGAAGAAGAGCTTGCGATATTGAGGGCGAAGAACGAAGAACAGCAAAAAAAAAATTGCCGAGGACGCTCCAAAAGTTGAGTTTTTCGATGATGTTACGGGCAGTTCTGACACAATTGACATGAAAGAAGCTGCAAAAATTCTTAACATAAAAGGACTTGGACGCAATAAATTATTTGACTTGTTGCGCCAGCAGAAAGTTCTTGACAGAAACAACCAGCCGTATCAAAAATTTGTGGACAATAGGTACTTCAGAATTATCGAAAGCCGATACACTTTGCCTACGGGAGAGACTAAAATCAGTCTAAAAACAGTAGTTTTTCAGTCTGGGCTTGATTTCATCAGAAGAGTTGTGAAAAGGGCGTAAATATATTTTTTTTAGAACTAAGATAACTATAGTTATTGACTAACTAACTGTGGTTATCTTATAATTAATTAAAAGCAATGAGGAAAGCCCCTCTACCTTTTCTGATTGCTTTTTTGGGCAGTCACTCCTTATGGATATGTACGAGCGAAGGCCGGTTGGTTTTTTGTAGAGGGAAAGCCTTCCGGCCTTTTTTTTGGAGGTTTTATGAAAGTGTTGGCAATGAGCCGTGACGGAAAACGACAGATGATATTTGATACAACCGTGGATGCCGCAAAAGCGTTCGGAGTGAGTCAGCTGCTTATCTCGGCTTATATAAAAAAAGGTGACAAACCATTGAGGATGGGTGATACGGACTGGTTCGTTGACGAACTGTTTGAGCAAAAACAAGAAAAAGGAAATAAGAAATGAGAGATATACAGACTGTTATTCAATGTGAGGATTGTGGATGCGTGATTGGTATTGCGCATGAGCAGGATTGGGAAGACGGAGACGGTTCATACATCGAGTTTAATAATAGCTGGTGCGGTCTCTCTGATAACGATGGAGAAATTTATAAATGTGTTGATTGTATGGACATTATCGTTCCACGGGAGGACGAATGAACGTTATCGATATAAGGTCTTTGCTTGACGGAACCCCTAAAAAGATAACTCCTTATCCGAATATACAGGACGCTTTCAGACAGTATAAAAATATGCGTAAAAAGGTTGACGGAGAACTTACTGATTTTGAAGCATTTTATGCGGGATATATGCTTGCAAACCCTGTTGTTCGGGAACGGCTGCCAAAGACGCGGGAGGTTGAATTTGATGCCAGATATTCCAACTGAGAAATATATGGAAGTCGAAAAGAGACTGCTCCCGAAACTGACAAAAAAGTATGTAACTCTTTATAAAAACAAAGAGGAGTTGCTTGAGAAATACAGTGAAATATTAAGAGAGCTTGATAAGCTTCGTGAACGAAACGCAGAACTTGAAGAACAACACGAAAATGATGAGCTAGCAATAGAATACTATAAACGTGCCGAATGTCCTTTTTACCAGCACGAGGGCAAGTGTGTTGACGAGGTGAAGAAATCGGACTTGAAACCGATTTACGAAACGCAATTTAGGAGAAAAAGAAATGGGGGCTAATGGCAAGAGGGAAATGAAAAGGCGTAACCAGCCGAAGAGGTTCACGGATTCAGAAATTGAGGAAGCCGTGAAAAAGAACGAGGGTGTGGGAATCGCAAAACTTGCGGAGTTTCTCGGAGTTGACGCAAGCGGACTTGAAACACGTCTTTATGATGTCGTGAACGTCTGCTGTGATGACAAAGGAAAACTTTTTTATCACAAATGGCAATAGGAGGAGAAAATATGAAAGATAAGTTAATGACGACAAAAGAGAATAAAGAGCTTTACAAATGAAAACAAAAACAATTTTAGATTCGTTTTTACTCGCATTGATTACGGAGGGGAAAATTGGAAGCGGTAAAAGTTATGGCAATGACGTTTTTGCTGTGTTTTATGGTGACAGATTCTGTGATGTTGGCAAGCAATATAGAGCGCGTAAAGAAGCTGGAGAACGTACAGAAATCCTACATGGAGCTGAACAATAAAGTCCTGAACCAGGTTATAGATGAGCTTGACCGGCAGAAGGACATTGTGAACCGACTGAAACTGAAAGCTGACTTGGAAGAACGTGAGCTGCAAAGTTACAGTTTTGATTTTGAGGAGTAAAAAAATAATGAAAATCACAGGTAAGGTACACTGCTTTTTTGAGCAGAGCGGAACATTTAAGAATGAGTTTAAGAAGCTCGGAATCCCTGCGGAAGATTATGACATTCAGAATAATTTTGGCGAGACAGACCATGTTGTAGATTTGTTTTCGGAAATCGAAAAGGAATATGACAATCTGACAAGACACAAGACACAAGACACAAGACACAAGACATTGTTTGCCGAAATCAATCCGTGTCAAGACCTTGTTATCGCCTTTTTCCCTTGTATCTATTTTTGTGCCACATCGCAAATGGCTTTTTACTTAGGAAGCATAAATTACAGGTGCTTAACTGATATGGAGAAAATAGAAATGATACTGAAAAGAAATGACAACAGAAGCCTTTTTTATCAGCGGTTGATTAAACTTGTTGCCGTATGCCTTGCTCTGAATATCAGAATGGTATTTGAAAATCCGTGGAGCGAGCAAACATATTTGAAAGCAAACTTTCTGAAAGCTCCTGATGTGGTTGATATGAACAGAATGAAAAGAGGGGATTATTACCAAAAACCTACCGCTTATTGGTTCTGGAATTGCGAGCCGACACACGGATTTACAAGGCAGAATGATAAAGAAAAGAAAGTAATTATGAAAGCAAAAGGCGGAATCCGTGCAGGAATCTGTAGCGAGGAAAGAAGCATGATTTCGCCTGATTATGCAAGAAACTTTATCTGTGATTTTATCTTGGGTAAAGTTCAGCATGATGTAGGCGAACCGCAATTCGATTTTGGAGACATAGCATGATGAACCGCTCATTGCTGATTCACGGTGATTGTTTTGATTTTGAGGAGTAAAAAAAATGGAAAAAACGGAAGAAGAAAAAGACACTATTTTCAGAATCTCTGAAATTACAGACGCAATGAAAGATTTGCTGATGTATAAAAACACAAAATACGGAGATTCGGCATTAAAGCCGAAAAATATCTTTTATAAAGGCGATTCCACAAACTCTATTTTGATTCGCCTTGACGACAAGCTGGGGAGAGTGAAGAACAACACGGAAGAAAAGCCACGTGTAAATGACGTGTGCGACATTATCGGCTACTGCACGCTTTTGCTTATAAGCATGGGCGTTACGGCTGATTATATAGCGGAGCTGAAAGACTAAGGAGCAATTTTTATGACAGTATTTTTAGTGTGCTTTATGGTTTTAAGTTGTGTGAGCTTTATCGGAATCGTAACTTTTATAGTTGAGTTTTGGACTGAACAAAAAAATTTGAACGGCTGGAAGGTCGCCATGGTGATGTCTTTAACACTTTGCATTGTATGCGTTGCGAGTCTTACGGAGCTTTCAAAGTATGAGAAACAGCTGAAAGAGGTGCAGGATAATGAAAATGACTTGTAATGACTGTATACACTCATATTCATGCTATCTTCTCAGGCATAAAACCGATTTGAATATATGTCAAGATTTTGAGTATGAAGAATTAGAAGAAAATAGATTTGTCCGCTGAATGGGTGGACACAGAGGAGGAAGAGGAATGACTAAAGACGAAATGACCTGTTATAACTGCGGAAATAAAAATTGCAATGTGTATTATTCAACAGTCAAAAAGGATTATAAAAGGCATTTCGAAACATACGAATACAATGATTTCGACTGTGTTGACCATGACAAATG